>Ga0181529_10002494_pt1 | contig 21982 bp, 14 predicted proteins | sample PEATcosm2014_Bin_36_FD_119763 | JGI IMG/M metagenome (GOLD analysis project Ga0181529, IMG submission 119763) | Peatland microbial communities from MTU Mesocosm Facility, Houghton, MI, USA - PEATcosm2014_Bin10_30_metaG | ecosystem: Environmental > Terrestrial > Soil > Wetlands > Peat | place... | reverse complement strand
GATTCGCGCGTTGACCCTTTCTCCCGCGGAGATCTACGGCGTCGCCGACCGTCTGGGCAGTATCGATAAGGGCAAGATCGGAAACCTGGTGGTGACGCGCGGCGACCTGTTCGACGACCGTACCCAAGTGCTGTGGGTGATCGTTGACGGAAAACACTACAAACCGGTCGATGCGACCCCGGCGGGTGGGCGCGGATCTGCGGCGGAGGAGCCGGGAGGGAATCAATGAGACGACTATTGCTGGCAGTATTGGTTACTTTGGCGCCGCTCTGCGCCGAGACAATCGTGATTCAGAACGCCACGATCATGACGGTGGCCAAGGGGACCATCAAAAACGGTTCGGTGGTGGTTCGCGACGGAAAGATCGTAGATGTCGGCGAGAAGGTGATGATACCGGAAGGCGCCACCAGGATCGACGCCGCGGGGCAGTACGTAATTCCGGGCATCATCGATTGCCACTCGCACATTGCCGGCGACGGCGGCATCAACGAAGGCAGCGTGTCGGTCTCGTCGATGGTGGACATCAAAGACATCATCAACCCCGAGGACATTGCCATTTACCGGGCGCTGGCCGGTGGCGTGACCACCGCCAACATACTGCACGGTTCGGCGAACGCGATCGGCGGGCGGACCATAGTTCTCAAGATGCGCTGGGGGAAAGACGCCCAATCGATGATATTCGAGGGCGCCAAACCGGGCATCAAGTTCGCGTTGGGCGAGAATCCCAAGCGCGCCGGCAATCCGCAGGGTGGGCGAGGCGAGACTACCACCACAGCCCGCTATCCGGCCACTCGCATGGGCGTCGAAGATACCATCCGCGAGGCCTTCAACGAGGCGAAGATCTACAAAGCGGCATGGGACGAATACAACGCCAAGGTGGCGCGGGGCGATCATCCGTTGCCGCCACGAAGGGACCTGAAACTGGAAGCGCTGAAGGAAGTACTCGAAGGCAACCGGTATGTACATGCGCACTGCTACCGGGCCGACGAGATTTTGATGCTGATTCGCGTGGCCGACGAAATGGGTTTCAAGATCCGCACTTTCCAGCACGTTTTGGAGGGCTACAAAGTGGCTAGGGAGATCGCGGCGCACGGCGCTGGCGCGTCAACTTTCAGCGACTGGTGGTCTTACAAGGTGGAAGCCTTCGACGCCATCCCCTACAACGCCGCGCTGATGACTAGAGCCGGTATCGTGGTGAGCATCAACAGCGACGACGCGGAACAGATGCGCCACCTTAACATTGAAGCCGCGAAGAGCATGAAATACGGGGGCATGAGCGAAACCGAAGCTTTGGCCATGGTGACCTTGAATCCGGCCAAGCAATTGGGGATCGACAACCGCGTAGGTTCGATCGAGACGGGCAAGGACGCCGACCTGGTGATCTACGACAAGTACCCGCTGTCGGACTTCGCCAAGGTGGAGAAGGTCCTGATCGACGGAACGGTGTATTTCGACCGCGACAAGGCAGTTAGCGAGCAAGCCGCCAAGGACGCCGAGAAGCAGAAACTGTTGGACAAGCTGAAGCAACAGAATCCGACGCAGCAGCCCACCGGCGGGCGCCGCGGGGGCAGGGGAGGCGAATAACATGAAACTCTTTGGAATTTTATTGGGGTGCGCACTGGCCGCGAGCGCGGCTGGAACGGAAGTAATCCTGATCCGCGACGCGGATGTCTATCCCGTGAGCGGCAAAGAGATGAAGGGCGTTTCTCTGCTGATCCAAGACGGCAAGATCGCCGATATCGCGCCTAAGATCGTACCGCCCAAAGGCGCACGCATCGTGGAAGCCAAGGGACTGCGCGTCTACCCGGGCATACTCGATTCGGGTACCGAGCTAGGTCTATCCGAGATACCGTCCGTGCGGGAGACCGTGGATACCGGAGAGTTAGGGGAGTTTATGCCCCAATTGAGGGCACTGAGCGCGGTGAATCCCGATAGCGAACACTTTGGGGTCGTCCGGGTTAACGGTATTACCAGCGCCATGACTTTTCCGAGCACGGGTGGGCGCGGCGGCGGCGCTTTTGGCATGGGCGGCGGCGAACGCCAGTTGATCGCGGGTCAGGCGGCTTTGATTCACACCGACGGCTGGACCTGGGAAGATATGGAGATCAAGCGCAGCGCGGCGATGTCGATTATATTTCCGACGCTAAGCGGCGGTGGACGGCGCGGCGGGATTGAGGGCCTTCTCGATGTGAGTCCGGCCGTCGTGAGCGGCGGCACGGCCAACACACGGCGTGCTTTCGATGAGCAAATCGCCAAACTGAACGACTTTTTCGACAACGCGAAACGGTATCGGAAAGCCAAGGCGGCCAAGGAGCCGGGGTTCCAGACCGATCTCCGCTACGAAGCGATGCTTCCGGTACTCGACCGCAAAGTCCCGGTAACCATTTCGGCGGGGCGCGCCAACTTGATCCATGAGGCTATTCAGTGGGCCAAACATCAGGAGGTCAAGTTGGTCATTCTGCAGCCGCGCGAGATCGGCAAAGCCGGTCCGGAACTGAAAGCGGAAGATGTCCCCGTGATTTTGGGCCGTGTTCTGGCTTTGCCCAATGGAGAAGATTCGCCATATGACGAAGCATTCACGCTGCCGGCCGAGGCCTACAAGGCCGGTGTAAAGTTTGCGTTCGGCACCTTCACCAATGAGTTTGTGCGTAACATTCCATATCAGGCGGCGACGGCCGTGGCTTTTGGCCTTCCCTATGATGAGGCCCTCAAGGCAATTACCGTATATCCCGCGCAGATTTGGGGTGTGAGCGATCAGTTGGGAAGTGTGGAGAAAGGTAAAGTTGCCGACCTGATGGTCACTGACGGGGACCCTTTGGAGATCCAGACCCAGATGAAGCACCTGTACGTGAAGGGTAAGGAGGTAGCCCTGACCAACAAACAGACGCGGCTAAATGAAAGATATATGAATCGGAATTAGAATCTCCACAGAGCATCTCCATCCACGGGGCACGGCCGAGTGCGGTGCCCCGTTAACTTTGTAAAGCCCTTCCAGTGTCCCCCAAGAAGTCGGGAATCATGAAACGCCGTCCGACTTACCCGGCCGCGTGTCGGAGTCGATCAAGATGGTAACCGGCCCGTTGTTCACCAAGTGGACCTGCATCATAGCCTGGAAGACTCCGGCTTCCACCGGCACCGGTCCCCGCCGCGCGCATTCGACAAAGTAGTTGTAGAGATCGCGAGCCTGTTCGGGTGGCGCGGCTTGGTCGAAACTAGGCCGGCGTCCCCGGCGGCAGTCGCCGTAGAGCGTGAACTGCGAAACCACGAGGAGGGCTCCGCCAGCTTGCTCGACATTGCGATTCATCTTACCGGCTTCATCGGGAAAGATGCGAAGACCTAGAGTCTTGTCCAAGAGATAGTCCGCATCCGCCTTGGTGTCGTGTCTTGAAATACCTAGAAAAGCTAGTAATCCCGTACGTATAGACCCACAGGTACTGCCAGCCACATGTACACGCGCTTCTGTCACTCGCTGAATAACGATTTTCATTTCTGTATTACCAAAGCAAGTCGCCGGTCACCAATCTCAATAATCCAAAGTACCTCGATCTTGACACAATTATGTTATATTTGTGCGGGGAGAGAACATGGCAAGGAGAAGTCTTGAAGATCTAACCACGTTACAGATGGCGCTAGTCGGTTACCAAGTAGAGCGCCAGAAGATTGATGATCGCATCAGCGAGATTCAAGCTAAGTTGAAAGGGAAAAGCGTAGCGCTGCCATCGGCGGGTGGTGAGAAGAAAGCGGTGGTAAAGCGCGTTCTGAGCCCGGAAGCGCGCAAGCGCATTGCGGCCGCGCAGAAGAAGCGCTGGGCCGAACACCGGAAGCGCGCGGCTGCTGCCAAGGCCGGCACCAAAGAGGCGTAGCAGTTCGCGGACTGTCACCCTCGGGGCGCCACCAGGCGTTGCATCTGGAGTTCCCGCCCCGACCGTTTCTTACCGGGGTGAAGTCCCCATTTGAATGCGTCCACGACATCTCGATGGGAGCCACAAGCTTTGACGGCTTCCCTTCTGAAGGAATACCGTGCGCGTGCGAATCGACTGCGCAATGGGGTGTCGTGGATCGCCGGAGTGTTGGGTGGTGTCCTCGGCCTCCCAATCGACTTTCGGCTTTCCACAATAGTCGCCTTCCTCTTTTTTCCTTTTGCGTCTAATTACGATTGCCAATCGCGCCGGAGCCGAAGCCGCGGACGCACTCGTCCCTGTCGCATCCCGACTCATGGAGCGGCTATGCTGCATCGAAAAGCGATTAGGCGACAACTTCAGACCACACGATCTGGCAGCAATGCGGGCGGGCTTTCAATCGCCGCCACTCGGCTGCGTTTTCTGGGCTATTACCAAGTAACCTAGCGGAAAAGACGACATGCTCCGCTCGGAGAGTTTGCGGGCGGGCCAAGTGGTGTCCAGCCACGCCGCAACAGTTTGGAGCGGCCGAAGCAAGGCGGGGAGCGGGCGAGGGAGCAATTCGAGACCCTTGGCCGCGAGATCGCACAGGACTTCAGGCAGGCCACCATACGGCTGAAGGTCCACAACATTCAGTCCGCTGGACTGGCAGAATCGTCGCAGGGCAAATTCTGTGTATCGATAGTAATCGTGCGGCTCTTCGTGAATCCAGTAAAAGAACGGCACGCCGACGATCAGTTTCCCGTTTACGCGCAGGATTCGGGCCGCCTCGCGCACCACCTCCGTGGGCTCCGTGAGGTGTTCCAACACGTCGGTGAGTAGGATGGTGTCGAAGCTGGCATCCTCAAATGGTAACTTCCCGCCGAGATCGACCGTGAAGTCGAGATAAACATTGGGGTGCAGAGTATTCTCCCAGTCTATGCAGATGTTCTCCTCCACCTGATCGCGGTAGACCGCATATAGAGGAACGTGTCCGCAACCCATATCGAGCAACCGCCCTCTGGCATGAGCGCGAATCGCGCGTTCATACAATTGTGCCAGGATGTCGGTGATGAAGCGCGAACAAATCCCCACCTGCCGGCGATCTCGAGATGCCTTTAGACCGCGCGCGGTACTGACGAATTTCGTCGGCTGCCAACGCTGGGCGTTTTTCATTCAGTCTCACCTTCTGTACAGTTTAGTGCATGTCTGCTGAGATAGCCGGATCCGTACGGGAGCGCGCGTTACCGCACTATGCCGCGGTGATAATATTGAGTACGCACGAGGCGCTTCAGGCGGATTGGCGTGACCGTCGGCAATGAGGTGCTGGTGGCAAGGGAAGGCCGATCGGGAACGGGATTCATAAGATGATTGTGGGTACGGGAGTGGATCTGGCCGAAGTGCCGCGCATAAGGGCGTCTATCGAACGGTTCGGTGCGCGCTTCGTGGATCGGATCTTCACGCCCGCCGAAATTGCCTATGTGGAGCGCAAGGCCAACCGGTACGAACGGTACGCGGCCCGGTTCGCCGCCAAGGAAGCCGGTATGAAGGCCATTGGGACCGGGTGGAGGCACGGCGTCAGGTGGCAGGATTTCGAAGTCGCCAATTTGCCGTCGGGAAAACCGACACTGAAGTTTCACGGAGTGGCTGCCAAGATCGCCGATAAGCTGGGCGTGCGAAACGTGGCGCTGTCTCTGACCCACACCAAGGAACTTGGCATGGCACACGTCATCCTGGAGGATTAGGCCGAAGCGCGAGGGTTGCCCAGCGCAGACATCTGCCGCCTGGAATACGCTGAAACAAAGGGACTTCCGGGGTTTAGCCTTTCCCCCCAAGGAAGCGGGCAATTCGCGGGATCGAAACCGGGCTGTCAGGTGTATACTCTGTAAACCGGTCGCTAGGTGGAGTCTTCGATTTTCACATCCATCTGTAACCGATTTCGGCTATTCTGTGAATATCCGACATAGGGGTCGTACATGTATTTCCGCCCGCCCGGTCTGCGGGCCATCGGGACGCTGGTTCCCAAAATCACATCATTCGTATGTACATTTCGAGAGGAGAGTAGCTGTGCGCCTATACAACAGAAGGTTATTCGCGACGGACACCACGATGCTGCCCGCGCTTGTGCAGTGCAAACGCGGGTTCAGGCTTGCCACGGAGGTTCTGGCGGCGATTGTTTTGCTTGTCTTGCTTAGCGCGACGGTCTGGAGCCAGACCGCCGGCTCGGGCTTGATTTCCGGTACGCTGACCGATCCCCGCGGCGGGGTCGTGCCAGGCGTTACCGTGACCATTAAGAATACGGACACGGCGATCGTGCGCACCGTATCCACCAATGGGGTGGGTCTTTATAACGCGCCCTTTCTGCAGCCCGGGCACTATGAGATCACCGCTTCCAAAACCGGCTTTGCGAAGGTGGTCCGCCCCGACGTGAATCTGCAAGTCGGGCAGACGTTGACAGTCGATCTTTCTCTGCCGCTTCAGACTGCGACCGAGGCGGTCACCATTTCCGCCGAGGGCGCGCTGGTCGATACTGAAAAGACCGAGCTGTCGCAAGTGGTTACCGAAGCCGCGGTCAGCAATCTGCCGATCGCCGGCCGGCGTTGGGACAGCTTCGTGCTGCTCACCCCCAACGTGACCACCGACGGCACCAGCGGTCTGGTTTCCTACCGCGGCATCTCCGGCCTTTACAACTCGAACACCGTGGATGGCGCCAATAACAATCAGGCGTTCTTTTCCGAGGCTCGCGGGCGGGCCAATAGCGGCGCCTACGTGTATAGCATGGACTCCATCATGGAGTACCAGGTGAGCGCCAGCAACTACAGCGCGGAACTGGGCCAAGCCGCGGGAGGCGTGGTGAATGCCGTAACCAAATCCGGCGCCAACACGGTTCACGGAGACTTGTTTTACTATTTGCGCTATCCCTCGTTCAACGCGCTCGATTCCTATCCGAAGTCGCGCGGCACTTACAGCCAGCCCATCCATCAATGGCAGCAGTTCGGCGGCAGTATCGGCGGGCCGATCCTGAAGGACAAGCTGTTCTTCTTCGGCACCTACGATGGCTCGCGCAAAGTCAACCCCATCACCTACACCAGCAACGTCTACAGTTCCACCGTGAGCGCGCTCCCCTGCCCGGCGCAGGTGTCCGCCACTCAATGCGCCAATGCCAATGCTTTCTTCTTCGGGATGCAGGGCAGCTTCCAGCGCGCCACCAACCAGGATGTCGGTTTCGGCAGGCTGGACTATCAGGCGAATTCGAGCAACCACCTCAGCACCTCGTTCGACTTCATGAATTACCGCGCACCCAACGCCTACAGCACGTCGCCTTCGTATAACGACAGCTCGCTCGGTACCAACGGAAGCTACGTCTTCCATGAGCGCATCTTCGTGGCGAACTGGGATTCTACGATTTCCAACTCCACCGTCAATAACCTCCGCTTTCAGTGGGGCCGGGACCTGGAAGTCGCCGGCGCCAACGCAGCCGCCCCCTACGTCAACGTCGGCGGCTCCGGCGGCAGCTCCAACCTGGGGATCTACGGGGAAAATTACGCTTTGCCGCGCACCGCCGAACCGGACGAGCACCGCATCCAGATTTCCGATACGCTCTCCAAGGTCCACGGCCGCCATGCGTTTAAGGCCGGCATGGATGTGAACGTCATCCACGAAGTGATGATCAATCTGTACAACGGCACCGGTAACTACAGTTACAGCGGAGCGGCCCAGACCGCGTTCAACAACTGGGTGATCGACGCTTTCGGAATCAACACCGGGGACGGGCTGACAGGTAAGCACTACAGCACGTTCACGCAAGTCAACGATCCCGTGACGCACGTCGGTAAGGACGACTTCTACGACAACGATTACGCCGCCTTTTTCGAAGACACCTGGAAGGCGACTTCCAAGGTGACGGTGAACATGGGCGTACGCTACGACGTAACGACAATCCCCAAACCGTCGCAGCCGAACACGCTGACACCGCTCACCACCCTCTATACGTCTACCATCAATATCCCCAAGGACCAGATCGCACCGCGCCTGGGCGCCGCCTGGCAAATTTCTCCGAAAACCGTACTGCGAACCGGTTACGGCATGTTTTTTGCCAAGAGCACCAACAGCACCTACTACGCCACCCGCGTGGAGAACGGCGTCATTCAGCAAACGTTTTCTTGCACGCCCTCAGGGGCGACGGCCTGCCCGTCATTGACGTTCCCCAACGTGATCTGGACCCCGCCCGGCCCGGCCATGACCGCGCCGTTCGCTGGAGCCCTGACGCCCCAGGTAGTCACCTTTACCCCGCCCTCCGCTACCCAGGTCACACGCGGCCAGTCGCCCGATTGGGTGAATCCGCGAACCCACGAGGGTGAGGTTACCCTGGAACACCAGTTACCCGGTTCCCTCAGCGCCTCCGTCGCCTACGTGGTAAGCCGGGGCCTGCACCTGCCGATCTTCTACGATGCCAACCTGGCCCCCTCCACCACCACCAAGAGCTACGACATCTTAAGCGCCAGCGGCCAGACCGCGCAGACCTACACCGTTCCCTTCTATACCGGCCGCATCGACACCAATACCGGAGAAGTTTTCATCGGCAAGAGCGATGTCAATTCCTGGTATAACTCCATGGTCATCACGGTACGGCGGCCCATGCGCAAGGGTCTCGAGTTCACCCTGAACTACACCTTGAGCAAGGCGTTCGACGGCGCCCAGGTATCCGGTTCGGGCGGCACGTTCAATGGCACCGACTATCCCATCGATCCTTACAATCGCAAGCAGGAATACGCGCTTTCGGATCTCGACCAGCGCCATCGCTTCGTGGCTAATGCGGTATGGATGCCCTCCGCCAAGGGTCTCGCGAGCCAGCCGGCCCGTCTGATTCTCGATGGCTGGGCATTCTCCACCATCGTTACCATGTCCACCGGCCAGCCGGTGACGCCGTATGTCTCGGGCACACCGAGCCCGCTCGATGGCGGCGTGACCGGCGGCGTCAGTTACGCCGGTCCTACTGCCGGCCGCGCGGGTTGGCTGTCGCGCAATGCCAATACGGCTCCCGGTTTCCACGACGTGGACTTCCGGATTGGACGGCAGTTCGCTATCGGCGAGCGGGTGAGGTTGTCACTCGTCGGCGAGGCCTTCAACCTGTTCAACCACACCAACGTGTCCGGTTTGAACACCACCGCATTTACCTATGCCGCGGCCGGGTCCGGCGCTTGTGCCGGCCACGCCAACGCTTGCTTCAGTCCCAGTTCGACATACATGGCTCCCACTTCCACCAGCAACCTGATCTGGGGACCGCGCCAGTTGCAAATCTCGGGACGCCTGACGTTCTAATCCAGGCCTGCAATACGATCCTGGCCGCCGATCGACACCGACGATCCTATCGGTATCGATCGGCGGCCTTTTCCGTTTTGGCCCCTTGGATTTCGGGGCGCTTCACGGGGCGTGGCGGGCGGGCGTTGTGCGCCAGGTACCGCATCCACCGCAGCTCCTGCCCAGACGCGCCGAGCTCTTCCTTCCACAGCTTTCGCATCTCTCCGGTCTTCTTCCGCAGCCGCAAGGCGATAAGCCTCTCCACTTTGGACCGCTGTGGCGAAGCCGGAACGCTCCCTGCCAGTACTCGCCGGGTCGCGGCGCAATCGTTGATCTCTCCCAACACCTGCTGCAGTTTCCGCAGCGATTCGATCCGCGATTCCAGTCCGGGGCCATAGCACCCCCGAAACAGCTCCAGGGTGTACCGAATGCGTTTGGCGGCCAGGCGGACGCGGTGCAGTTGTTCCGGCGAGGGCCGGGCCGCCAGGGCCGCACGCACCGTGGCAAAAAACTCCGCGGTCAATCGGGGCAATTCGCGCCGCGCATTCGCCTCCGGCCCAATCCGCTCGTTCCACACCACCTGCAGCGTCTTCGCCATCGGCTACAGCTCCAACTTGCGGCGCCATCCCCGCGCCAGGCGGTGGCTCCTCCAGTTCCGCACCTCCGCCTGAAAGACGGAGCTGCGCTTCCGCCGTGCCGCCGACAGGCGAACCACTGCCGCTGCGCGCCGCGAAATCCCGGCTTCAGCCATCAGGGCGATGGCGATATCGAGATCCCGCACGGCGCCCGCCGCGTCCATCATACGCCCGAGTTCCTCGCGGAGTTTCTTCCAGGAGCGACCCGGATAGAACTGCGCAAAGAGCCTCAGGCACCGGCTCAAGCGGCGGATCACCACGCGCAGATCGTGGATCGAGCCGGCGTCGCCCGCTACCGCCGCATGGTCCACCTGGCCGGAGAGCCGTTGCAGAAGAGCCGATGTTTCAATCCTGGCGTAGTCCCGCATCGTCATGGCCTGGACCCCTGGATGGCACGCGCTTTGGTCAGGACGATCTGCCGGTTGTACACCTGACGGAAGACTTCGGCGGCCCTCTCCGCGCCCCACTGTTCCAGATCGATATCGCCGTGCGAGCTTACCTGCAGGGTTACTTCCCCGTCGCGCACGCGGCACTCCAGCTTGTCGATACGCCGCTCGTGGCTGCGATCCAGATTGTCGGCCAGCCGCAACAGCGGGATCATTAGGAGTAACATACGTTTCTCCTCCGCCGGCAAACTTTGATAGCCGCTATGCACCGCACTGGGCATGTTCTTGCGATGGTAGCGGCACAGGTGCGCAATCAAAATACGCTCCCGTTCGGTGAATCCCGCCATATCCGAATTCGAGACCACGTAGTAGGAGTGCTTGTGATGGCTGGAGCTGCTCACGTAGTGGCCCACATCGAGAAGGTGGGCGGCCGCTTCCAGCAACTTCCCGCAGGCCGGCGGCAGTTGGTGCAGCGGCTGAAGGGCGGTGAACAGCAGGTTGGAGATGCTCGCCACTTTGCGGGCATGCTCGGCCGACACTCCAAAGCGCCGGCCCATGCTCTCCACTTCGCGCCGCTGGTCGCGATTCATGCGGGAAAGCTCGGCCCCTACGTTGCGCATCGCGAGATCGGCGATGATGCCATCGCGGACTCCGGCACGGGAGTAGAAAACCGAGGGCAGGTGCAATGCCTCCATGAAGTCCAGCAGCACTGCGATCCCTGGCACCACGATCTCGGCGCGCCGCGGTCCAATCCCGGTGACCTTGCGGCGGCCCGCCAGGCCCAGAGGCGCCAGCGTGGTATAGAGACGGCGCACCTGCGCGATGGAGACTCTCAATCGGTCAACGTCCTCCCGTTTGGAGCGGGAAATGCGCGCCACGGCACTGGCGATCGCCGCGGCTGTCGCGGATGTCGCTATCGCGCGGTCGCACCGCCAACTTGCCAACCCACGTACCGCGGTAGTGAGCTTCTCGCCGATGTAGTCGTGCATTTGGCGTAACTGGCGGGGGGTGGGCGGATCGTCTTTGAGAAAATTCTCGTACAGCCGAACGGCGCCCAGGGGCCGCGAGAAGGCCTCACGCAGTACCCCGTTCTCGGCTGCGACGATCTCCGCGCTGCCGCCTCCGATATCGACAATCAGCGAACGCTTGCCGGTTTGTGGCCAACTGCTCTCCACGCCCAGATGGATGAGGCGCGCTTCTTCGCGGCCGGAGATCACTTCCGCCGGCGCCCCGGCGGCCTCCGACGCGCGGTGCAGGAACTCCTTCTTGTTGCGCGTGTCGCGGATGGCGCTGGTGGCCACCACCCGCACTCCCACCACGTCCAGGCGGCGATAGAGCTCGGCCATGCGCGCCAGCACCGCGCAGGTGGAGTGCATGGCTTCCTCGCTTACCGAGCCGTAGCGGAATACGCTCTCACCCAGCCGGGTGACTTCGCGATCGGAGGCCAGGACGCGCGGCAATTGCCCGGGCACGACCTCGGCTGCCTCCATGCGGACGGAGTTGCTGCCGATATCGATGGCCGCGTACCGGGGCATCTCTCAATGATAGCGTCACCGCGCGATGTGGCGTGCGCACTCGTGCGCGCCGCATCCCGACGAGTCGGGATGCCCGGCCAGCACTCCTCAGCCCTCAACCTTACCGACGACAATGATGGCGATCTTGAGGTCGCCGATCTGGACGCTCAGCACCCAATCCGGAGTATCGCCCTCTTTGTTCAACGCCGGAAATGCGCTGCCCGTCGGGCTCTCGATCGAAAGTACCGCGGGGTGCGGCGATAGGGAGGCCTTCGTGCTCATCTGCACCAATGCCTCGAAAGCTGGCGTCGCGTTGGGATCCGCATCGTTAGAGATAGGGGACATCAAGGCGAAATCGCGCTGCGGCGCCACTCCCTGGTGAGCTCCGTCCACCGGATACGTGCTGTAGCGGAGGGTGTAGAGTCCGGGATTGATGAGTTGGCCGCGCCGGTCCTCCCCTTTGCCGGGATACCGGATCACGCCCAACAACGCGCCCTGAGCGATTCCGAACACTATGGAAGTGTCCGCCGGTTGAGCGCCGACGGGAATCGATTTCCGGAACCAGATCTCGCACCTGGGCCCCGTTGGTCCGATAATGCGGTATCCGCTGGTCGAAATTTGCGAGGCGTACGCCGCCGGCAGGTCGGATGGCGCGGTCGCAATCGATTCCAGTTTATAGTCTTGAGCGCACAGGGGAACCGCCAGGCTTGCGACGGCAAAGGAGAGTAAAACCAGGCGTGTCGTCATGGCAGTCCCGAAAATTCTGGAGCGGGAGACGGGATTCGAACCCGCGACATCGACCTTGGCAAGGTCGCACTCTACCAACTGAGTTACTCCCGCTCGTTGGCAAACCCTTATTCTCCTTCAGAAACAATACTGGTGTCAAACGTTCTGTGCAACAAATTGATAATACTGGGTTTATAAAGTTGCAGCAAAGCGATTCCCGTGTGCTAGACTACCCTATCGGTTGACCAAAAAGGCTCAAGAGCAATTCTTCCGGATTGGACATCCTGAAATCCCACGCTGCTGTGGAAAACGCTGTGGAAAACGTAAGGAACTCGTGTGTGATGACGATGAATTTTTGGGATCAGATCCGCCAACACTTGCAACCGCTAGTGAGCGTGGAAAGCTACGACAACTGGTTGAAAGGCACCGCATTTGCCGGCGGCGATGGCGATACGATTTTTGTGTCCGTTCCGGATCGCGGTACCCGCGACTGGCTGGAAGCTGAGTTTGCGATCCTGGTTCGCAACGCAATTCGCGATCTCGACCTTCCCGTTCAGAACATCAATTACGAAGTGGCTACCGCCCCCGCGACGCGTACTGTCTCGGTGCCCGCAATTGACGCCTGGAGCGATCTGGAAGGTGCCGCCCAAAGCTTGAATCCCAAGTTTACGTTCGACACCTTCGTAGTTGGAGCTTGCAATCAGTTTGCCGCGGCCGCCGCACGGTCCGTGGTCGCCAATCCGTCGCGCAGCTACAATCCGCTATTTCTGTATGGCGGTGTGGGGATGGGAAAAACCCATTTGATGCATGCCATCGGCCGCGAGTTGATGTGCAAGTTCGGCACCATGCGCATCATCTACACGTCCAGCGAACGCTTCATGAACGAGATGATCGCCTGTATCCGCAACGATCGGATGCCGCAGTTCCACCAACGCTATCGTGCAGCCGACGTTCTGCTGGTAGACGACATCCAGTTGCTGGGAAACAAAGAGCGTACCCAGGAGGAGTTTTTCCACACCTTCAACGAACTTCACGATCATCAGAAGCAGATCGTCATCTCCAGCGATTCGCCGCCCAAAGACATTCCCGGCTTGCTGGAACGCCTGCGCTCTCGTTTCGAATGGGGACTGATGGCCGACATTCAGCCGCCCGACCTCGAGACCAAGATGGCCATTCTCGACAAGAAGGCGGAAGCCGAAGGTGTCAAACTGCCGGATGAAGTTCGGTCTTTCATGGCATCGAAGACCAAGTCGAACGTGCGCGAACTTGAGGGTGCGTTAGTGAAATTGATGGCGTATTCCTCGCTCACAGGCACTCCGATCAACTTGCAGATGGCGCAGCAGGTTCTGAAGCATCTGGTTCACGTCCAGGACCGCAGAGTCACCATCGACGCTATTCAAAAGGCTGTCGCGGAGCGCTTCTCCATCAAGCAGGCGCAGCTCAAGGAGAAGAGCAATACGCGGAAGGTCGTATATCCCAGGCAGGTGGCGATGTATCTGGTCAAGGAACTGACCGACGCGTCCCTACCCGAGATCGGCCGGGCCTTCGGCGGCAAGCACCATACCACGGTCATCCATTCCATAAACAAAATCGACCAAACGCGTCACAATGATGCGGATTTAAACAGGCTACTCCACAGTCTAATGGACTCATTACAGTGAACTTGTACAGTTTTTCCACAATAGGTCCTTCCCGGACCCGCGGAAAACTGTGCAAATCCGGTGGCGGTCTCTGTTTTGCGCATTTTTGCCGACCTGCATGCACCACGATATGCAACTTCGAAGTGGTCAAAAGTAGCTGAATTTAGTACAATTTAGAGAGTATTCCGCAATTTGCACAGGCCCGATTAAGGCGGTTCTTGAATAGTAGTATTTAGACAGCCTACATAGGATAGGAGCTGTGGCCCGATGGAATTCACTGTCAGCAAGTCCGATCTGGTACGAGAACTGAGTCTTTCTCAAGGCGTGGTGGAGAAGAAGACCACCATTCCGATTCTCTCGAATGTGCTGCTGGAGGCGGCCGACGATCGTGTGACGATCACGGCGACAGATCTCGAACTGGGGATCCGCTGCTCCTGTCCGGCGCGCATCAAAAAAGAAGGTTCGGGAACGGTTCCCGCCCGCAAGTTGCTGGATTATACCCGCCTGCTTCCCGAGGGCGATGTAAACATGAAGTTTCAGGAGAACCAGTGGGCTAGCATCACCTGCGGCCGCTCGCGTACCCGGATTGCCGGTATGTCGCGCGAAAGTTTTCCGGAACTTCCCCAAATGCCCGAGGCGGTTGCCGAGATCCCAATCAAATTGTTGGCCTCGATGATTGCGCGTACGTCGTTTGCCATCTCCACCGAAGAATCGCGCTTCACCCTGAATGGCGCGTTGTTCCTGATGCGGCCGGAAGGCCTGACGATGGTTGCGACCGACGGCCATCGTCTCTCGTTCGTGCAAGCGCCGCCGCCCGAAGGAACTACGCTTACCCAACAAGTACGTGCGCTGATTCCACGAAAAGCCATGACCGAGTTGGTGAAATTGGCGGAGGATGCCGGCCCCGACGGAAAGGCTATCTTCTCGGACGACGAGAATCATCTGTTCTTCCATGTTGGCCATCGTCTGTTGATGACCCGCAAACTGACCGGGAACTTCCCCGACTTCGAGCGCGTGCTCCCCAAGGACCATACGCTGACGGCTGTCCTTCAGAAAGAGGAGATCAAGTCCGCCATCGAACGCGTGGCTCAATTTGCCGACGAGCGTTCGCGGGCGATTCGAGTTCAGTTCACCAATGGCGAGGTTCGCGTCTTTTCATCTTCCGTAGAGACCGGAGAGAGCGAGGAGAGCGTGACCAGCCAGTATGAAGGCCCTAATCTGGAAATCGGATTCAACGCTCAATACCTGCTGGATTTTCTGCGGGTCATTCCGCAGGACCAGGTTTCGTTTGAGTTGAAGGATCAGAAAAGCGCGGGCGAAATGCGACCCGCCGGCGAAGGCATTACCGATCAATACCGGTATGTCGTGATGCCGATGCGAATTTGAGGAAGAATGGCAGAGAAAGACGACGTAAAACTGAAGGATGGAAACGGTAAACCCCAGGGCGGTAACGGAACCTCGGACAATGTTTACGATTCCACTAGTATCAAGGTGCTGGAAGGGCTTGAAGCCGTACGCCTCCGTCCGGCCATGTACATCGGCTCTACCGGTGAAATCGGTCTGCACCACCTGGTGTACGAAGTTGTCGATAACTCCGTAGATGAGGCACTGGCCGGCTACGCAAACGAAGTTTCGGTGACCATCCACGACGACAATTCCGTCACCGTGATCGACAATGGCCGCGGAATTCCTGTGGATCTCCACGAGGAAGAAGGCGTATCCGCAGCGCAGGTGGTCATGACCAAACTGCATGCCGGCGGCAAGTTCGATTCCAAGAGCTACAAGGTATCCGGTGGTCTCCATGGCGTCGGCGTGAGCTGCGTGAACGCGCTATCGGAATGGCTCGAATTGGAGATTTGGCGGCCGGAAGGCGACAGCGGACCCAGTTACACCTGGCAACAGGACTACGCCTGCGGAGTTCCCAAAGCGCCTCTGGCGAAGGTCGGCAAAGCGGGCCGCAAAACCGGCACGCGCGTCACCTTCAAGGCCGACTCCACCATCATGACGGAGACCGTCTACAACTACGACACGCTGGCGCAGAGGCTGCGTCAACTGGCGTTCCTGAACAAAGGTCTCAAGATCACGCTCAAAGACGAACGCGTCGAGCCCGAAAAGGTTACCGAGTTCATGTATAGCGGTGGAATTGCCGAGTTCATCCGGCACTTGAACCGCGGCAAACAGGTACTCCACGAGAAACCGATCCATTTCGAAGCCGAGCGGGAGTTGCCGAACAACGCCGGAACGCTCTCCATGGAGGTGGCGCTGCAGTACAACGACGCGTACTCCGTCACCGAATTGAGCTTCGCCAACAACATCAACACCGTAGACGGTGGAACCCATCTCACCGGGTTTCGTACCGCGCTCACGCGCACTATCAACGCTTTCGGACAAGCGCAGGGGCTCTTCAAAGAGAAGGAAAGCCTGACCGGCGACGATGTGCGCGAAGGCCTCACCGCCGTGGTGAGCGTGAAGGTTCCTCAGCCCCAGTTCGAAGGCCAGACCAAGGGCAAACTCAATAGCGATATAGCAGGCTTCATGACGCAGTTCGTCAATGAGAAGCTGAGCGAGTACTTCGACAAGAATTCCACCGTGGGACGCAAGATTGTCGGTAAGGCGATCGAAGCTTCTCGCGCGCGCGAGGCGGCTCGCAAGGCCCGCGATCTGACTCGCCGCAAAGGCGCGCTCGATTCCGGCGGGCTGCCCGGCAAATTGGCGGACTGCCAGGAGAAAGATCCTCAGCGCTGCGAGTTATTCCTGGTGGAGGGCGAGTCGGCCGGCGGCACCGCCAAACAGGGGCGGGACCGTCGATTCCAGGCGATTCTCCCGCTCAAAGGAAAAATCCTCAACGTCGAAAAGGCACGATACGACAAGATGCTGGGCCACGAGGAAATCCGCGCCATGATCACGGCGCTCGGAACCGGCATCGGGAAAGACGATTTCGACGTTTCCAAACTCCGCTATAACAAGATCATCATCATGACCGATGCCGATGTGGACGGTTCGCACATCCGCACGCTGCTCCTGACTTTCTTCTTCCGCCACATGCACGAACTGATCCTGCGCGAGAACATCTACATCGCGCAGCCGCCGCTCTACCTCATCAAGAAGGGCAAGAGCGAGAAGTACATCAAGGACGAGAAGGAATACACCAAGGAGATCATGCGCCGCGCGACCGAGAACCTGACGGTCGAGATCCACTCCAACGGCGCCGGCCCCAAGGCCACCTTGGAAGGCGGTGAATTGCGGACGTTCCTGCTGAGCCTTGACGAATACCAACGGATGTACCACAAGGTGGAGCGGCGCCTGCGCGATGCCCGCGTGGTGGAGGTCCTGTCGAATGTCGGTCTCCGCCTCGACCACAAGAGCGAGTTTCAGGACGAAGCCAATCTCAAGCCGGTGCTCGAAGCCCTGCAGCAATTGGGCGTGAAGCCGGAGATGCGGCGCGACGAAGAGCATTCCGCCTTCGCTGTGGTGTTCCACGATTCCACCAACGCGGAACGGACCATTGGCTTGGGGCTGGCCGCGCAACCCGAATACCGGCGCTTTCGGGCGCTGGCCCGAAGCGTGGCCAAGTTCAATGAGCCACCCTTCGTGGTGGTCAAGAACGAGAGCCGCCAGTCTCAGCCCAATTGGATCGACCTCTTGGACTACGTCATGACCGAGGGCAAGAAGGACGCCCGCGTGCAGCGCTACAAAGGGCTGGGCGAAATGAACGCCGAGCAATTGGCCGAAACCACCATGAACCCCGAGAAGCGAACTCTTCTGCAGGTGCGTCTCGAGGACGCCGTGCAGAGCGAAGAAATCTTCTCTACGCTCATGGGCGAAGACGTCGAGAGCCGCCGTAAGTTCATCGAAGAGAACGCGCTGGACGTAAAGAACCTCGACGTCTAAGGCGTTGCCCACGGGCGGTCTTATGTGGGGCAGGTTGTTAACCTGCGGCCGATTGTCAATCGGCCTGCTGACCGGTCTGCCGATGCCGACCAAGCAGAGTGCGGGGATGCCCGGCGGGTTCAGATTTCGCTAACTTATGATTTGCCGTCCCTAAAGGTCCAGGGCCGTTCAGCCGAATGTCTAGCTGACACCTGTGATGCGACCCTTACTGATCGGCCTGTTAGCGAACTACGCGGTGTTAGCCGCCCAATCCGCCCCGAGCACCGTGCCTCTTTTCTTCATGGAGAACCACGGGCAAGCCCCCGCCGGAGTGCGGTTGATGGCCAAAGGCTCGGGGATCACCGCATACTTCTCCCCGTCGGAAGTCCTATATCGAGGCGGCCGGAGATCGGTACGGATCGAATTCGCGGGCGCCAACTACTCGATACCGGAAGGAACCGGAGAGATGCCGGGCCGCGCCAACTTCCTCAGGGGCCAACCCGAAGAGTGGGTGACCGGTGTATCGCTGTTCCGTGGCGTCGTATACCGCAATCTGTACCCGGGAATCGATCTGCGCTACGGGGCCGAGGGCAGGAACCTGAAATCGGAGTTTGCGGTCGCACCCGGGTCCGACCCTTCGGTCATTCTCATTCGGTACGTGGATACCTACGGCTTGCGCATGGGGCCGGCTGGCGAATTGCTGATCCCTGTCGATGGGCGGGACTTGCGCGAGGAAGAGCCAACCCTGTACCAGGATTACGGCGGCCAGCGCGTGACCGTCGAAGGACGTTTCGTCTTAGGCGGCGCCGGGACAGTGAGGTTGGAGGTCGGACCATACGACCGGTCCCTTCCCCTGATCGTCGATCCCTCGCTCTCCTATAGCACCCTGCTCGATGGCTCCAGTCCCAGCGCCGCCAATGCGTTGGCGGTGGACGCGAATGGCTCCGCTTACATTACCGGGTTCACAAGCGCTTACAATTTTCCGACCGTGAGCCCCGAGCAGAATGTCAATGCCGGCGGCAACGAGGTCTTTGTCGCGAAATTGAACGTTGCGGGAACCGGCTTGGTATACTGCACCTACATCGGCGGCTCCGGCGATGACCGGGGTTACGGAATTGCCGTGGACTCGACCGGTTCGGCTTACATTACTGGCTCCACAACGTCGCGGAATTTCCCTACACGGTACCCCTTACAGCCCGCCATGCTCGGCGGCAAGAGTGCTTTCGTACTGAAGTTGAGCCCGTCGGGGAGTGCTTTGGTATTCAGCACCTACCTGGGCGGATCGGGTTCCGATGCCGGCAATGGCATCGCTCTCGATCTGTCCGCCAACGCCTACATCGTGGGCGACACGACATCGCTCAATTTTCCGGCAAGCGGGCTGCAGAAGGGCAATAAGGGAGGACAGGACGTCTTCGTCGCATCGATCAATTCCAGTGGAACCAGCCTGCTGTACAGCACCTACCTGGGAGGTAGCGGCACCGATCATGGCGCCGCAATCGCGGTGGATTCGAGCGGTGGCGCCTATGTCACGGGATCGACGTTTTCGATCGACTTTCCGGTTGCGAATGCGTTTCAGACGGCCATCGGCGGAGGTCAGGACGCTTTCGTCGCCAGGTTGGCTCCCGGAGGAAGTGCGCTGACGTTCAGTACCTACCTGGGAGGCAGCGGCGGCACCGTTGGGAATCCCGAGGCCGGCCAGGGAATAGCCCTCGACAGTCAAGGCAGTGTGTATGTTGCCGGCGTAACGCCTTCCGCGAATTTCCCCATCCTTAGCGCGCTGCAGCCGTCATTGGATGCCGGTCTCGACGCGTTTGTGACAAAACTGAGCTCTACCGGCATCCTGGTCTACAGCACGTACTTCGGCGGGTCTGGAATCGACGAGGCGAATGCGATCGCGGTCGATAACAACGGCCGGGCATTCGTGGTGGGATATTCTGCTTCCACCGATCTGCCGATCATCGGAGGATTTCAAAGCAGTAATGGTGGCGATTACGATGCGTTCATAGCGGAACTGAGCGCCAGCGGAAGTTCGCTGGTGTGGTCTAGCTATCTAGGAGGCTCATCCTCGGACACGGCCACCGCCGTGGCACTGGATCCAACGGGGAATCTCTATGTTGCTGGCTGGACGCTATCGACTAATTTTCCCTTGGTGAACCCATACCAATCCGTCAACACCGACAATTACGCCGCATTCGTGACGAAGATTGCGTTTCCCACCTCCTTACCAGCCGTCTTGGGAGTCACACCCGGTTCGGGAAGCGGTTTGGCGCAGACGTTTACCCTGCAATTCTCGGACGTCTCCGGCGCCACGGACATCACCGGTGTCGCGATCTTGATCAACACTAGCACCGTGGTGGCCGGCGCCTGTTCGGCAACATATGTTCCATCGCAAAACGTTCTGGCGCTGCTGACCGATGCGGGTACGGCGCCCGGGACAAGCATCACCGCGGGTAGCGGAACTCAGCAGAATAGCCAGTGCATCCTGAATGGCGCCGGATCGAGCGTCACCCTGTCGGGAACCACGCTCACCCTGAATCTGTCGCTGACATTTCAGTCGGCATTCGCCGGAAGCAAGACCGTCTACCTGCAGGCGACCAATCCGGTTGGTTCCACCGGTTGGTTTTCGAAAGGGTCCTGGACCGTGCAAGGCGGTACCGTAACTGCCGTGTCTGTAAACCCCGCATCGGGATCGGGATCGTCGCAGACGTTCGCATTCCAGTTCTCCGACACCGGCGGCGCTACGGACCTTACCAGCGTCTCGGTTTTGTTCAACAGCGGCACTTCGACGGTGAGCGCTTGCTCGGTGAGCTACGTCCGGGCACAGAACACTCTGGGGTTGTTGACCGATGCGGGAGCGGCTCCGGGGACTGCCATCGCTCCGGGCAGCGGCACGCAGCAGAATAGCCAGTGCACCCTGAACGGCGCCGGATCGAGTGTCTCCACCTCGGGGAACCTGCTCACTCTGACTCTGTCGCTTACCTTTCAACCGGCGTTTCAGGGCGCTAAGAACGTCTACATGCAAGCGTCCAATCCATCGGGGACGACGGCCTGGCAAGCGGAAGGCACGTGGACCGTGCAGTTTGGAGCCGCAGTGGTTTCGGTGAGCCCCTCGTCGGGATCGGGATCGTCGCAGGCGTTCGCATTCCAGTTCTCCGACACCGGTGGCGCTACGGACCTTACCAGCGTATCGGCTCTCTTGGGCACAACGACGTCCACGGTTAGTGCCTGTGCCGTGACCTATGTCCGGGCACAGAACACGCTGGCGTTGTTGACCGATGCGGGAGCGGCTCCGGGGACTACCATCGCTCCGGGCAGCGGCACGCAGCAGAATAGCCAATGCACCCTGAGCGGCGCCGGATCGAGCGTCTCCACCTCGGGGAACCTGCTCACTCTGACTCTGTCGCTTACCTTTCAACCGGCGTTTCAGGGCGCCAAGAACGTCTACATGCAAGCGTCCAATCCATCGGGGACGACGGCCTGGCAAGCGGAAGGTACGTGGACCGTCAAGGTTGCATTCTCAATTTCGGGGCAAGTTGTGGTATCGGGGACCAGTACCGGCTTGGGAGGAGTGGTTATGACGTTGAGCGGGAGCGCCGCCGCCACGACGACCACGGACAGTGGGGGCAACTACTCGTTCTCCGGGTTGGCGTCTGGCGGCAACTACACCGTCACGCCTTCGTATACTGGGTACACTTTCAACCCCGCCAGTCAGGTGTTCAACAGCTTGAGCGCGAATCAGACGCAGACCTTCAGCGCTATTGCGACGTCGGTTGGGTCCAATTTGGCGGTAGGTAAGACGGCAACGGAAAGCAGCGTCTTGTCGGGTTACCCGACGGCTACGGCTTCCAACGCGGTGGATGGCAATACCGACGGAAAGTTCTATGACGGGTCTGTTAGCCATACGAACCAGGAGACCAACCCATGGTGGCAAGTGGACTTGGGAGCGTCGGCCACCGTCAACTCCGTCGTCGTGTGGAATCGCACCGACTGTTGCGGCGATCGCTTGAGCGATTACTGGGTGTTCATTTCCAG
>Ga0181529_10002491_pt1 | contig 22002 bp, 25 predicted proteins | sample PEATcosm2014_Bin_36_FD_119763 | JGI IMG/M metagenome (GOLD analysis project Ga0181529, IMG submission 119763) | Peatland microbial communities from MTU Mesocosm Facility, Houghton, MI, USA - PEATcosm2014_Bin10_30_metaG | ecosystem: Environmental > Terrestrial > Soil > Wetlands > Peat | place... | reverse complement strand
GCGGCGTTCGCCAGGCACTCCACATAGGCCGCGAAGCGTCTCTCTTGTGGGCCTGGCGCGGTAAGGCGTGATCCCACAAAACAATTCTACAGCAAATTGTTCTTTTATGACCCAGTAGTACTAGCGCACCCGTTGGGTTGCTAACATTGCAAACACAGGACCGTTCTGCAAAGCCGAGGAGAGCCGCAGGCTGGGAGAAATACCAACCAAAGGCTTCGCCCCTTGAGATCCAATAATCTACAGGGCTCAATATGCCCCGAAAAATGCTGTGGGTGTTGGCCGAAAAGCGAGGGGCGATGGCAGCAAATGCAAGTTCTGCATCCGGAAAGTGCGGATTTTGCTGTTGGCGTCAGACTTGAATATGCTCTGCAGCGATTTTCCGACGCTGCCAGGGCTTGAGCAAGCGATCACGGCCGAGCCAGAACATGAGTACGATCTGGGTCCAGAACGACCATGCTGCGCTTTACGTCGATTGGTTCCATTAGGAGGCGTGAGCTGCCAGACCGATTCGTTGAGCTCCATTCGCGGCGTTTTGTGTCAGCCGCATTTCCGCTAGCGACAGAAGAAACGCCAGCATCGACTCCGCGCCCTGGTTTTCGTTGCTCCGGTCAGGGTGCAGCCCATCGCGGCAGCCGCCGGTCTGAGCGGCGTAGAGTTCCAGCCCGAGATCGTTCCAGCCGAGGAACCAGTCGAAGGCCCGTTGCGCCTGTTCATACCACCACGGGTCGGCAGTGGCGCGGTACGCTTCGAGACAGGCCGAGACCGTGGTCTGCGCCTCGATGGGCTGCTGGTCGAAGTCTGCGCGTTCGCCGTTGCGTTTATAGAATCCGTTGCTGCCAATCGGCCGCAGTTGACCATTCGGTGAAGTCTGTACGTCAACCAGCCAACGCAGCGCGCGCGTGCCTCGTTCATACACGCTCTTTTGTCCGGTGGCGCGTCCGCTGACAATCAGGGCGTGGGCCAACTTCGCATTGTCGTAAGTCAACACGTCTTCAAACCAGGACCAACCGGGTTGGGCGACTTTGTCGAAGATCGCCACCAGTCGCGAGGTTAGTTCTTCGCGGACATCAAAGGCCATACGGTCATCCTTCATTGGGCGCAGGTATTCGTGAATGCCAATCAGGCTGAATGCCCAAGCACGCGGCGACGTGAAATCCAGCACGGCCGGCAGCGACTGCGCGAAGAGTTGTTCGGCCATCGTCTGCGAACTCCAATGCGGCGAGCGCCCCACTGCAGTGCCCAGCGCCCAAATAGCCCGGCCATGGGAGTCTTCCGATCCCCGTTCGTCCAGCCAGCAGCGGTCAATACTCAGGAAGTTGTGGAAACGTGTCGTTTTCGGATTGAAGGCGCCCTTCAAGAACGCAGCATAAGTTGTGGCGAGCGCCCTGACGCGTTTGGGCGCTTCTTCCAACTGGCCCAGCAACACCGCGAGTATGAGTGCGCGGGCATTGTCGTCCGTGCAGTAACCTTCGGAACGATTCGGCGCAGTAAAGTTCGCGTGCTGAAGAACGCCGGTCGAGTCCGTCATACGGTAAAGATGATCCAGATTCAACTCCGGCGATTCATGCGGCCGATTGCCGAACTCTCTGGCCGCATATTTGCGAGGCGCCGCCTCCGCTTGACGTCGTGCCGCTTCGAAGGAGCGCATGTACAGCCGCGCCGTGCTGCTCCACACCATCGCGCGACCCAACCTGTAGGCGTTATCGCTCATGGCGTTCCGGCGCGCTTCATCGCGCAACAACCCGCGCACTTCGCGCGCGATCGCTTTCGGATCCGCAAATGGCACCAATACTCCACGCTGGTCCCGCAACAATTCCGCAGCGTGCCAATACGGCGTCGAGATCACGGCCTTACCTGCGCCAAATGCATAAGCCAATGTCCCGGATGTAATCTGAGCTTCGTCCAGATAAGGAGTAATGTATAGATCCGCCGCACCAATGAATTCGGTCAGCTCCTTCAACTCCACAAACCGGTTGTGAAAGATGACGTGGTTTTCGACTTTGTTTTTTCGTGCGATGGCCTCGAGACCGAGGCGGTAAGCTTCACCCCTAGTGCGCAACTCGTTGGGGTGCGTGGCGCCCAGCAGGATATAGACGACGTCGGGAAACTCCGCTATGACGTCCGGAAGGGCATTAAGCACATTCTCGATCCCCTTGTTCGGCGAAAGCAGCCCAAACGTCAGTAACACCTTCTTGCCGCTCACGCCGAACTGGTCCTTGTAATTGTCCGGGGCGAAGAATGGCACGTCGGGAATGCCGTGCGGAATAAGATCGATCTTGGCTGCCGGCACATGGTAAACGTCTTGCAGAATCGATTGTCCCCGCTCCGTCATGACGACCAGCCGGGTTGAGCGCGCGAGCAATTCCTGCATCACGCGACGCTGGTCGTAGTTCGGCGTGCGGAGAACGGTATGGAGGGTGGTGACGACCGGCGCCGCCAATTTACGCAACAGCGCCAATAAATGGCTGCCGGCGGGCCCCCCGAAGATCCCGAACTCGTGCTGGACCGAGATAGTGTCCACGTTGCTCGAATTCAAGAAATCGGCGGCGCGCTGGTAAGACGCCAGATCCTGTTCCTCAATCTCGAAACGAACGACGTCCGGATAGTCGTAACATCCCTCGACGTCGTTAACCGGCACCGCAAAGCAGTGGCTTTGGGGGTGGCGCGCTGCCACGGCGCCCAGCAAGTCGGATGTAAACGTGGCAATGCCGCATTTGCGCGGCAAGTAGTCGCCGAGAAACGCGATGGTTCGATCGTTGGAGGCTGTTTTCACAACTTACACCCACCTTCTTCGGCTCTTTGGCCCCGCCATAACGAACGGCCCATCTAACGGCGGTGGATGAGCCACCCAAACTGCCACTCACGCGGCATTGACGAAAGCTTCGCTCGCATCCGTTGTCTCCTGCCGTTCCCGCTCGCTAGCCTCCTGGCACTGGATGCAGCGCGTCGCCCATGGCACGGCTGCGAGGCGTTTTGGACTGATCGCATAGTCGCAGTCAATGCAAGTCCCAAAACTATCGTCGTGAATCCGCCGCAATGCGGCTTTCACCTGACGCAGCAGGGCGGAGTCGCGGTCGACGTTTCGAATCGCCAGATCTCGTTCCGACGCATACTGGATTTCGTCCATTTGGTCCGCGCTCTTCTCGATTTCGATGGCGTCCCGCTGTCGTAACAGGTGCGACAGTTCGACCTCTTTTCGTTGGAGGGTCTTTTCGACTTCGCCGACCTTAGTAGCTGCAATCCTCATGGCGGTCCCTTTCGTACGCGACTTGCTTATCGTCCCTTGCACGGGACGGTCCAGAAAGGAACCCCTGCTACTGGAAGGCGGAAGCCGCTGAACCAGCATTGCGCCTGCGAAAACACCGGAGTTCAGGTGCAAAGGCTGCACTTAGGATGCGGATTCTGCCGACTCGCGACCATGGCGACAAGCTCGCCTGGCCACCCTAAGGCAGAGTGGGACACCAATTGAACCCGCGGCGGCGCCCTCAGGAGGAGGTGGTCACGAACGTGCCTCATCGATTCTGTCAGAATCTCCGGAAGAAGAGCTATGGCACCACATGAAACAATCGGAGGACGCTCGGACCTTTGCCATTTGACCGCCGTCGGGCTGTTGCTTCTCTTCTCGGTATCAACCGGGTCGGCCTATTCCGTTCTCACCCACGAAGCCATTATCGATTCGACCTGGGACAGCGCGATCAAACCGGTACTACTCAAACGATTCCCGGCCGCCACCGTGGACGATCTGAAGCACGCGCACGCATTCGCATACGGGGGCTGCATTATTCAGGACTTGGGGTATTATCCTTTTGGAAGCAAGTTCTTTAGCAATCTGACGCATTACGTCCGGACCGGCGATTTCGTTCTCAACCTGATCCGCGACTCCCAGGACCTGAATGAATACGCTTTCGCTCTGGGAGCACTGTCGCACTATGCCGCCGACAACAATGGTCACCCAGTGGCCGTTAACCGGGCGGTTCCTTTGTTTTACCCGAAGCTGGAGCTGAAGTTTGGAAAGCTGGTGACTTACGCCGACGATCCGTCTACCCACGCCAGGACGGAGTTCGCCTTCGATGTCTTTCAGGCCGCGAAGGGGCGCTACGCCTCGGCTGCGTACAAAGACTTCATCGGTTTTGAAGTGGCAAAACCTCTGCTTGATCGTGCGTTTCAGGATACCTATGGGATGAGGCTGGAAAAGGTATTCATGGATGTCAATCTCACCATCGGATCGTATCGCCGTGCGGTCGGGTCGGTTCTACCGGCTCTCACGAGAGTTGCATGGCAACTCAAGAAGCAGGAAATCAGAAAAGACGCTCCCAGCGCTACGCGTAAGACGTTCCTCTACAACCTATCACGTTCCAGCTACCAGAAGAACTGGGGCGCCACTTATAGCCGTCCGGGGGTCCGGTCGAGACTCCTGGCATCGATATTCCGCATTGTGCCCAGGGTTGGCGCGCTCCGACCGCTGTCATTCAAGAGGTTGACGCCCCAAATCGAGAAGATGTACATGGCCAGCTTCAATTCGACGATTGACCGTTATCGCGAACTGCTTTCCGAACAGAATGCGGGCAGTCTTAAGCTGGCGAACGATAATCTTGACGTTGGGGAGTTCACCCCGGCAGGGAAATACAGGCTGACGGATGTCACCTATTCGGAGTTGCTGCATAAGTTGCAGGGCCACTACACGGAAATGCCGCAAGAACTCCGAAGCGAGGTGCTAGCTTTCTACCACGACCCGAGCCTTCCTATCTCGACCAAGACCAACGAGAGCGATTGGGCCCGGGTGCTCAAGGAACTCGGTCAATTACAGTCGGTGGACGCGGACCTACAACGTCCCGCGCTGAACGTGGCGGGAATGCCTCTTCGTTAACGAGAAGCAGGCCCGGAGTTCGACGTTCGCGAGGTGAGCGAACTGGTTGCTGGTTGGGTTCCGGATGGCTGATGCCTTCATCGTGCCGCCGGCGGCTCCTGGTCGGTAGGGATTCCGACCATTGAGCGATAGAATGCAACGGCCCGATTGATCGAGGAGGACGGATGTCCCGTGGTCAATCGGCTTGCGTTCCGCCCGGTTCGCGCGATGCTGTAGTAGCGCCAGACGCTATCCGATTCGCGATCCAGAAAGTAGACGGACTGCACCTCGCCCGGATGGAAGAGCGTCAAAAAGAAATAGCGCATGACGCTCACGTTCTCGACATCGAAGACGAGCCGGTCCGCCGAAGCCTCTGCGATGTGCATTCGGTAGACGGCTTTGCCGGAAAGGTTGTCAACCTGTTCCAGGTAGAGCACATTGTCTTCCTGCATTTCGGCGGGCGCGAAGTCTGCGCGGCGTGTAGTTGACTGCGAATCGGTCGACGCATAGGCGTCCACGATTAACGTTTGCCACTGCTTGTGAGTGATCGACCAGTAGCGCATGCCTGCGAGTTCCGAAACTGCCCCGATATGGCGAAGCAAGCCCTCTTCTCCCGAGGCATAACGAAATCGCGCGACCGTGGTTATCAACGTCGAAAACCCCACCGCCGACCAACCGGTGCACGCGGGTGGTCTCCAGTCGTGCCCAATATCGGACTCACTCCAAGACTTCACGATGGGCGAATTGTCGAGAGCAGGATAGGACGGGATGGGTTCGTTTCCGCAAGGCGGCTGCGGCCGCAGTTGCGCATAGCCATGCGCCTGGCAAAGCACCATCACCGAGAATACAAATCGAATCATCGTTTTTACTCCCGGGCTTGGCTGGGACAAACGCGCGCAGCCATCGCGGAGCCAGTCGCGACGCCTAGGTCCTGTGCGAATTGAGCACGCGGAGTGAGCATCGGAGGGAGCGGAGAACGGCCGATTTGAAGAACATGCCGGCAGCGCCGCCTACCGGCATGTGGAACTTGCTGTGAAGGGGACTTCTAGCGCCAGCGCCCCTCGACCAGAACATACCCGCCGTTTCTGTGAACCCAGTGATGCGCTACCCAGCGGGCATGCGGCCGTGGCGGCTGTTCCCATCTTCCTGGGGTCCAGGCGTAAGCGTTGCCATCCCACCGATGGTACCCGTCAATCCACACATGGTTGGGGCTCGGTGGACGACCCCGCTCCTCGACTACCATGCGAGGTGGCGCGATGCGAACGACAACCTCGGCCGCCAGCGGGCTGAGGGCCAGTGCACCTGCAAAAACAAATCCAATCAATCGTCTAGGAAACATAACACGCTCTCCCATTCTCAAATGCCGAACCACGAACGAATCCAAGCGGCACGTGCGACCAAGCTCTTCTCCGCCTAATGAGGGAACCACTTGGACACAACTTCACCGCTCTTCGAGTTTTATCACTGCACGTGCGTGGCCGCGCGCAAACGCCCAGCACGCCACAAGCCGGCTGCGCGGGCATCGGCAAAACCTGCACCGAAGTGCACTCTTTCACTGGGCGGCTTCACCGGCGAGAATCCCGGACAAAGCCCTTGAATCACGCGCCGGACGAGTAGGTATTTCGCTCAATGGCGGAAATCGGGAGGTATTGTGACGGCGAAACGGGCGGGGAGTCGCAATGGTGGCGGCGATCCGAGAACGTTAGTCGGCCGAGGGGAGAGTGAAATAGAATGTCGATCCCGCACCGGGGAGCGATTCCATCCAGATTCGACGGCCATGCCATTCGATGGCCTTCTTGCAGAATGCGAGTCCAAGTCCGTTGCCAGGGTGCTCTTTCCCGTGCAGGCGCTTGAACACACCGAATACACGGCTCTGGAATGCCGGATCTATACCAGGACCGTTGTCTTCGACGGAAAACACCCAATCGACACCGGCGCGTCTGGCTGATATGTGAACGCGCGGAGAAGGCGTGCCACAGTATTCGATGGCATTGCGAATCAGATGGTGCAGGACCTTGGCTAGTATTTCGAAGTCTCCGCACACGGTCGGCAAAGGGTCGTGGGTAACAACCGCGCTCGTTTCCGTTATCTGCTTATCCGCCGAGAGGAGTGCCTGGTGAAGGACCGCTTCCATGTCAGTCGGAGAGGACTGCTGGCCATCGGTGCCGGTGGCCCAGTAGTCCACCACGTCGGCGAGCAGCGACTGCATGCTTGCCGCCCCGTCCTGGATGCGATCAAGGAATACGCCGGCGTCGGAATCCAGGCGCCCGGCATTGGTCTCGGCCATGAGTTGACTAAATGAAGCCACGTCCCGGAGAGACTGGCGCAGGTTGTGAGCCGCCATCGAGACAAACTCTTCAAACTCCGCATTCGCCCGGTCCAACTTCCGCTGGACATCGAGGCACGCCTGTGTTTCGGCGTCCAGCGCTTTGCGCAGGCGCTCGATTGCGTCTTCCGCGCGGTTTTGGTCAGAGCTGCCCATGCTCAGTCAACGGGCCGCGGTCCGGCCCTGTGCGGGGGGGGGCGACTTGTGGTCGGGAATTGTGAACTTGAATGTAGCGCCTTTCCCGGTTTCCGATTCCACCCAGATTCGTCCGCCCTTGCGCTCGACGATCTTTTTGCAAAGTGCAAGACCAATTCCGGTACCGGAGATTTCGTTTCCATGCAAGCGTCTGAACATGCCGAACAACCTGCCGGAGTCTTGCGGATCGATACCGATTCCGTTGTCCCGCACAGCAAAGAGCCATGCTTCCCCGTCTCTCACCGCCGAGACGTGGACTCTCGGTTCTTCCGCGCCTCTGTACTTGATCGAATTGGAAACGAGGTTCTGGAAGACCTGTGTCAGCATGACCTCTTCGGCTACTACAGTCGGCAGCGGACCGGAGGTTATGATGGCGCCACTCTCCGCGATGGCCGCCTGGAGGTTCAACAGCGCTTTGGCGAGAAGAGCTCCGCAATCGACCGAATCGAAGCTGTTGTATTTCCGCTCGTTAACCTCCCAATAGGCAAGCAGGGCTTTCAGCAGTGCCTCTATCCTCAAGGCTCCCTCGACGGAGTAAGAGATGAATTGGTCCGCTTCTTTGCCTAGTTTACCTGCGTACTCCCGACCCAAGAGCTCGGTGAAGTTCACAACCATCCGGAGAGGCTCCTGCAAGTCGTGGGTGAGCGCATAGGCAAAATGCTGTAGCTCGGCATTGGTTGTCCGCAGCGCTTCCTCGGCCTGCTTGCGGTCGGTGGCGTCCTCAATGGCCAGAAGGATCGTCCGCGCTTGCGCATTCGGATTGAATACCTCGCTCGCGTTGAGCAGCATCACTTTACGTCCGACGTATTCAAATTCGTGTGTCACCTCAAAGTCCCGGAACGTTGCGTGTGCTGGAAGAATGTTCTCCAGCAGCTCGCGCAGTTTCGGGATATTCCATTGTCCATTCCCAAGGTCGTAGATAAGGCGATTCTCCGTCTCCTCCCGCACGGCCCGGAAAGTTTCGTAAAACGTCTTGTTCGCTTTTATAACTTGCAGGTTCTGGTTAAGGATCACCAGAGGCTCCCGCACTGTTTCTACAATCGCTTCGGCGAAATCAAGACCGCGCTTGGCGGCATCGATATCGATCAACATCAGCACGGCGCCGTCGGTCTTGCCATCCGCTCCCCGGGAAGGAAGGATGCGGAGCGAATACCAGCGTCCGTGAGAGTCGCGGACATCGCGCGGTTGCCGGTTGCCGCCCTCCATGGCGTCGAGGAGCAACCGCCGCAGGTCGGGCAGCTCCATTTGAGGCCGAAGATCCGTGATCGACCGTCCGACATCGGAGGCGATCAGATTCAACATAGGTTCTATGGCGCGCGTAAAGCGGCGGATGCGCAGATCCCGTCCAACCATGACGAGCGGAATGCTAATGCTCTCCAGAAGATTCGTCAGATCCCGGTTGACTTTGCTGAATTCCACATTGCTGATCTTCAGCTCTTCGTTCAGCGTGTTCAGTTCTTCGTTGGCCGATTCCAGCTCTTCCTGCGCGGTTTCCAGTTCCTCGTTGCCAGCCTGCGCCTCCTCGTTCGCCGTCCTCAACTGTTCCTGGGTGGTTGCATTATCTTCGACGATCGATTGCAGATATTCTTTGGTGGCCGTAAGCTCGCGCCGCAGCCGGGCGCTTCCTCCGTCCTCAGTCCCTGGCTTCGCGGTCACCGCCGGGCCGCTGTTGGGCTCGGCGTCCTCGAACAGCACCAGGAAATAGCGTTCCTTTGAAGAGGGCGAGCCTCTGAACGGGGTTACCTTGACGGTGACGTCTTTTAGCTGGCCACCATCTTCGATGCGGAAACCGTCCTCTTTGGCTGCGGCGTTGGTTTCTCTGGCAGCTCGTATTGCTTTACCCAGGCCCGCTATCAAGCCTTCTCGCGCCAGTTTGAGAAGATTCTGGTTCGGCTCGCCCGGCGAAAGCTCGAGGTACGAAGCTGTGCGGCCCCGGACCTGAACGATGTTCATATCGTCGTCAATAATGGCGCCGGCGGGGCCATGCTCGGCCAGCACTAACCGGTCGGCTTCTCTCAGCACATCCGGCCCGGTTTGGCCGTCGGCGGTTCTCTCCCGGAGATCCATCCGGCCTTCGGTTCGGCGGCCTCCACTTAACGGCAGCGCCGGCGCGCTGACGGCCGGCCGCATGCAATAGATCTTGTGAGTTTTGTCCACTTGATGAAATGATTCGGAAAACGTGCCGATGCCTTCGGATGGGCCGAGTATCAGAAAGCCCGTTGGCTTGAGGGCGTACTGCAGAATCGACATCACCTTGCGTTGCAATACGTCTCCCAGGTAGATCAGCACGTTGCAACAACTGATGAGATCCAGCTTGGAGAACGGGGGGTCCTGTGCCAGGTTGTGCCTGGCAAAAACGCATACGTCGCGGACGATCTTCGCAACCTGGTACCCGCGTTCCGTTCGGGTGAAGAACCGAGCCAATCGCTGTGGCGAGACGTGGGCCAACGCGGCGCCCGTGTATGCGCCAGCGCGGGCTTTCACGATCGCCGTTTCGCTGATATCGGTGGCGAAAATCTCGAACGGAAAGCTCAGCTTCGCGTCGTGCAGAAATTCCATCAGGCAGATAGCGATCGAATAAGCCTCTTCGCCGGTGGCGCAACCCGGCACCCAAATTCGGATCGAATCCGCAGTCCCTCGGTTCTCAACCAGAGCTGGGAACACCTTCTTCTTTAGTTCCTCGAAGACCGGGGCTTCGCGAAAAAATGCAGTGACGGTGATGAAGCAGTCCTCGCACAACGTGTTCGCTTCCTCGCGGTTCTGCTCGATCTCGCGGCTGTAGTCTTCCAGTTTTTCGAATCCGCGGAGCACCATGCGCCGCTTGATGCGCCGCGCGATGGTGCTGTGCTTGTAGTACGTAAAGTCCACTCCGGTGGCGCTCCGCACCAGCCGGAGTATCTTGGCCAGTTCCGCATCCGCCGGCGGATCCGTTGCATCCAGAAACTCGATCATGACGGGAGAAGTGCGCGCGATGGCCACCAGTTGCCGCGCGATTCCGGCCGGTGGCAACACAAAATCGGCCGCACCGGCGGCGATGGCGCTTCCCGGCATGCCGTCGAACTTCGCGGTGCGCATTTCCTGAGCGAAGGTGATGCCGCCCGCGGCCTTGATCGCCTGGAGGCCCAGCGTCCCATCGGATGCGGTTCCCGACAGAACAACGCCGAAGGCCTTGCTGCCGCGGTCGGCGGCCAGGGCCTGGAGAAAAGAGTCGACCGGCATGTTACGGCCACTGTTTGGCCGGAGCGGGGTGTGCAGGACACCATCGGAAATGCTCAAATTGCAACGCGGTGGAATCACATAAACATGATTGGCCTTGGCGCGTGTCTCGCCCTTCACTTCAGCGACCGGCATTTTGCTCGCTTTGGAAAGCAACTCCGTCAGATGGCTCTCGTGATTCGGATCAAGGTGCTGAATCAGCACGAATGCCATGCCAGTATCGTCCGGCAGATGGCTGAGCAACTCCGTGAATGCTTCCAATCCACCGGCCGAGGCTCCCATGCCAACAATGGCGTGTGGCTTGGCGTCGGCGCTTCGCTCCGTGGCTGGCCGCACGAGAGCCTCCGCGGTAACGGGACTTACGACTGCCGGGGAGATCTTCCCAGTCGAGGTCGTTCGTCGCTTTGGGCGGGGCGAGTCAGGTGCACGTCGAGGACGTGCGACCCTTCCCGGCCGACGGCCGGTCTTCTCTGCCACTACGCCACCATTACCTTTCCTGCCGCGACGAACGGGCCTCATTGCTGGAACGCTAGCGCGATCCACTTGCACGTGACGGGCCATTCCCGCACCTGTCTCGACTGGCGGCAAGCCAACTGACCGATTGTAGTTCCGTCATCCGGCTTTGGGAGCGGCGAGCAGATCCTTGAGAGTCTTGCCGATCTCCATGAATTGATCCAAACCGGCAGGCTTGGTAATGAACTTCAAAACGCCGAGTTCCTTGAGTAGAGCCTCGTCTCGGCCGGACCGGGAAGAACTCCACACGCACACCGGAACGCCGTTGAGGTGTGTGGCGCCGTGAATCGCGCGCAAAATGTCTTCGCCGGTGTACTTGGACAAGTTCAAGTCCAACAGGATTAAATTTGGAATCACGGCGTCCGCATAGGCCCCCTGCCTGCGGACGAAAGCCAAGGCTGCGTCTCCGTTCGACAGGTGAACCAGTTCAAATCGGAAATCCTGCCGAGTCAGGGCCCGGTCGAGCAGGAAGACGTCTGAGGCATTGTCTTCAATGACAAGGATTCGGGCGGCGCTAACTGTCGAAGCGTTTTCCAGGATTACTCTCAGCGGACCAAGCATGACGGTCCCTCCTCATCATTCCATAGTCGATCGTGCCGGCGTTTGCGATAGGACCTGCCGGGCCCTTACGATAAATCGCTTGGGTGCCGGCCCAACATAGATGAAAGGGTAGCAGGTCACCATCGTCAGCACGTTGTCGCCGGACGCAGCTAGTACCCCGACATCGTTGGGGTCCACAATCCTTAGCGATTCGACTTCATACCTGAAATCGCCACGCGGCGTCGAGAACCGGATTTCGTCGTTGATCCTCAGACTCTGCAGTGGGCGAAAGAGTGTGTCGCGGTGACCGGCGAGGCCCACGTTGCCGGGCTGTCCCGGCAATGCCGTGCCAGGAATATGTCCGATCCCGCGCCGGAGAGTGGTTCTGCCGATCCCTTCGAGGACGACCGCGGACAGTTGGAGACGCGGGATCTCAATGCGGCCGATCAGCCCCTTCTGCGACGCGGGCGGCGGCGAGTCGAGACTTCCCTGGCTCGCCACAAAGTCACTTCTCAGTTGGTCGAGATCCCTGCTCTCGCGGCACTGGAAAACCCAGGAGTCCGCTAGTGCGAATCCACAATAGCCTAAAAGCAAGATGGCGCAGGCGAAGAGCGCCCGCTGGGTCCATTTCAGAGTCCGCCTGAGTGTCCCCTTCCCTACCAGAAGCTTCATTTGGCAACCATCTCGCCAAGCCGTGGTTCGCCGCCGGCGATGTAGCCGGCGCGCGTGCGCACGGACAGTCTGTCGTGGCCGTTCGCTCGCGCCAGCACCCGAATGGCACGGTAAGTACCGTCACGAGCGGGGTTGCTCGGAACATATCCGATCGTGTACTGATGGCGAATGTCGTGGGCGATGCGCTCGCAGATGGTCACTACTTCGCTAAGCTGGCCGGGGAAAAAGGCTTCGCCTCCCGTGGCCTGCGCCAAGTGCTTGAGCACGCCCGGGTTCCGGTCCGGATCGTCTTCGTCGAATACACCTACCGTATAGACGATGGCGCTGGATCGTTCGGCCAGTTTCATGACCTGAGCCAGGCTATGCGTGCTCACGTTGTCACCGCCATCGCTGACGATAATCAGCACCTTCTTATCCCGGCTGCCCGTCTGCGATTCCTCTAGCGCCGTGGCGATCGCGTCGTAAAGAGCCGTCTGGCCGCCAGTAGGCATGGCCGTGATTGCTTGTTCGAGCTGGGCGGTGCTATTGGTGAATCTGGTCGTGCGAGGCAGGCCCAACGAGACCTTCTCGTTAAAGTTCACGACGAACATTTCGTCTTCCCGGTTGCTGGACCGCGCGAAGGTTCGCGCCGCGGCTGTCACCTCTAGAAGTTTCGCTTCCATGGTCGTGCTGTGGTCGATGACCAGTCCCACGGTGACCGGGATATCTTCGTTCTTGAATAGCTGGATGCGCTGGAGTACGCCGTTCTCGTGAACCTCAAAATCCTGTTCGACCAGATCGGAAACAAAGCCGCCTTGCCGACCGGTCACCGTAGCGTGTAACACCACCAGGGCCACATCCACCGAGATTCGCAAAGGTCCCGAGTCAGGTTCTTGTCCTGATGGTGAAGCCTGCGGTCCGGCGTGGGCAAGTAGGGAAATCAGGAAAAGGGCCAGGAGAGCAATGGCTATCGCCACGGCATGCTCTCCTGCCCTTGACAGCTCCCTCTGCATAGCTGTTCTTCCTTCTGACTTGATCACCGGACCAAGTCCCTTACAGAACGCGCTTTTGCACCAATCTGAGCGTCCAGGCTCCGCCAAGAGCCAGCAAACCGAACAGCGCGATCAGCGGCAACGAACTTGCCGTCGCGGGCAACGTCGCCGGCACGGGCTGCGCAGCTACCGGCTCCTCCGCTGGCGGCGGTGTGACCGCCTGCGCGACCTCCACCGTTTCTCCGGTGGGTTTAATCGCGATGACGGGGGCCTGCTTCAATTGCGCTACCTCCGGTTCGTTCACCGTCAAGATCGGCTTCTCGACCTCAACTGGCAACTCGGCCGGTGTGGCGAGAACGACTGTATTGTTTGCCTGGGCCAACGCAACTGCTATCGCCCGCGGGTACACGAATTCGTCGCCCCAGTTTTTGCCGGGATAGAACCATGCCCGTAACGCCTCCGGCTCACCTGCAGGCCGCTCACTGAATGTAACTACGGTTTTGCCCGTCGCTCTCAGACGGTAGTTCGGGATGGCCAGGATGGTCGCATAGACCACCGTTTCGTCCTTGTTGAATATCTGGACGATATGACGGTCGGCTTGCGAGTCCAAGAGTTTGAATACATACGTGCCGGCCGGCAACACGCCCCACCCCTTGAGGTGGACGCCCGGAATCGCCACTGGCCCGCTGAAAGTCATCACGGTTTTGTTATTCCACTCGTCCGCCTTCGCGCCTGGCGAAAATACCACGCTCGCTAGCGCCAAGCTGAAGACGGCTGCTGTTGCTGTTTTCAAAACACTCATCTGCTTCTTCTCCTTTTATCTGCAAATACGCGCTACCGGCTTTGACTCTGCCGGGAACGATGGCTATAAGATCCAGGCTTGCTGGCAGCGCACGATTCGAGGAGGAGCATTCCAAGGTCCATCGGGACATTGCTGCGCAAAAAACGCGACTGCCGTCTCGTTCCAGGCCAACGCTTGCCACGCCTTGAGGGACACGCAGCGCGGCGACATAGCCGAGAACCTGGCGAAGCCAGTCTTACCGCCTGAGCTATCGGCTCATGCAGTTATTGCCGCACGGAACGCAGGATCTGCCGCGAGTGGCGATGCTAGGATTCCACCGCAACCTGGAAACCGATGCCAAAGAAAAACCGCATCGGAGCAGCTCATTGACCACCAAGAGCTGCTGCCGATGCGGCTTGCCCAGGTTCGGGCTGAGATCCGGCGTCGGTCCATCTGGAGTATTTGCTTTAGGTCGATCCTGACGAGGGCCACATCCTAACTATTCCTGCGCCATGAACGCCAGACTGCCACCGAAATCGCGATCCCCGGAGAGACCTTTATGAACATCCAGAAACACAGTCCTCTGCAGCACAAAACAACGAAAGGTCGAGTGAGCGGCAGTGATGAGTCGACTATCGGCTCCCGCAAACACGGTCGCCAGAACTCACTCTTCCTCCACTTGTCGGCTGCCACAGAGGGCAGGTCGAATGGTTACTCCGCTAATTCCCTATCGTCCATAGCAATCCGGAGGCCAACATGCGGGTGCGGTCTCAGAAAGCACAACACTTCGCATGGACAGATAGGGGATTGCGCGCGGTCCGGAAGACGAATACGGACAGCCCGTCGGCTGAGCCGGCATGGCGGCAGGGGCCTGTCTCTGTTAGTGTGTCCGGGTAATGCCGGGACAGGGAACCAACGACAGAATGAGACTGAATAGCACAAGAACGGCCAGGGCTACTGGTATGAACATTGCATGCTCGATTCAGTTGCGGTGACTGAGGCACATTGAGCCAGCATTTCGCGATGTAATGCCAGCACGCGCGGTGCGAGTACCTCAGGCTGTTCCCAGCACACTCGATGCCGCTGCCCGCACGCGCGGCACTCGTACTGGCCATGCGAGGGCCACATTGGCTCGCTATGCATCAACCTACACCAGAAGTTCGCGATTCGGTCTTGGGTCGGTTTCATCGATCCACATTCCTTTGCCCAGGCGGGCGCTTCCCAATTCTAAAGCCGGGTGGCAGCGGGCTTCTCGCGCCCAGATCTTTTCAGCGCACGCGACCATTCGTCGGCCTGCTTATCGGCCTCCGCCTTCGCAAGTCCATACCGCTCCTGAATGCGCCCAACCAAGAGATCTTTCTTGCCAGCGATCAACTCCCAGTCATTATCGGTGAGTTTCCCCCAGCGCTCGCGGGCAGAGCCAGTGAACTGCTTCCATTTGCCTTCAATCTGGTCCCAATTCATGTATTTCTCCTATTGCTTCCGGTCTCCCGGCTCGACTAAAGTTGTGGCACGTTTACCGCCGTTCGCATTCAAGAGGCTTAGGGGGATAAGTTTGGCCCGATTCGCCCAGACGGCTTCCACGCGCAGCGGAACATGCATCCTAAAGGGCAGATTCTGCACATGCGAGGTTCCGTCCTTGCCGCGCAGTTCCGCAGCGCGATGGTCCGCGGCGCTTGGCCCAACTCGTGCAATAGATGCAAATACGACACTTCCAAAAGGAGGAACAGGAAATGGCAAGGAATACATCGGTAATCGGAATCTATCCGGATCGCACAACCGTTTCGGACGCCATCAACGTCCTGCATAAAGCGGGATATCGGGCGACGGACATCTCGGTCCTGTCGTCTGACAACCAGGGATCCAAAGACTTCGCGTTTGTGAAGCGGGCTAAGGCCTTGGAGGGCGCGGCGGCGGGAGCGGCAGTGGGTGCGGTGGTTGGCTCCGCGCTGGTCTGGTTTGCCTCCTTCCAGAGTGCGACCATCACGGGTCTAGGACCGCTGGTCGCGGCTGGACCCGTACTGGCTGCTTTGGCTGGCGCTGGCGCCGGCGGGACACTAGGTTGGTTAGTGGGACTGTTGGCTGGCTCGCGGCTGACAGAGTATGTCGCCAAGCGATACGCGGGCAGAATCAGGCATGCCGGGATTCTACTGTCCGTTCACTGCGACAGTCTGGAGTGGTGTAACCGGGCGAAGACAGCCCTAAGAGACACTGGTGCCCGGAATATCTCCTCCTCCTCGGAAACCTCCGCCGACTATGGAACGACGGACAAGCCGACGGAGAGAGCGCCGGTGGCGGTTACGAGTTGCTGCTCAACGCCTGCCCAACCCACGACTGAATACGTCGCGCATGAAACCAAGGAATAGGTAGCCATCGCTACGAGCCAGTTCTTCCGCGCAGGACATGAGAGCCTGGACCGGTCTTCCATGAAAAGCAGGAGTGCCCGGTGCGAGATGGAAGGTCGGCTGCGATTCCGGCGGGCACCAAGGTAACCAACAGTGCTTGCACAACAAATGGAACGACACCGCACGGGACGCGTCGGCTGGCTCCGTGCGGCGGTATTGGGTGCGAACGACGGTATCCTTTCGACGGCGAGCCTGGTGCTTGGTGTCGCGGCAGCGCATGCGACTCACAGCAATGTAATGGTCGCCGGAGTCGCCGGCCTGGTCGCGGGAGCGATGTCGATGGCGGCAGGCGAGTACGTTTCTGTGCATTCACAATCCGACACCGAACACGCCGACCTCGAGTTGGAACGTACGGAACTGAAGACAGACAACGAGGGCGAGCACAGAGAACTGATGGCGATCTATATCGAGCGCGGGCTCGATCCCAGCCTGGCCAAGCAGGTCGCGGCGCAACTGATGGCTCATGACGCCTTGGGGGCGCATGCCCGAGACGAACTTGGTATCTCCGCGGCGTTCAGTGCGCGTCCGATCCAGGCTGCGTTGGCGTCGGCCGGCAGTTTCGCCACTGGAGCGGCAATGCCTCTCATGGTCACGGCTATAGTGTCGCACGCATATCTCATTCCCCTCGTCTCTGGGACCTCACTGTTGTTTCTGGCGGTTCTGGGTGGTTTGGCTGCGCGCGCTGGGGGTGCAAGCGTGACGCTGGGCGCAGCGCGTGTTGCTTTTTGGGGCGCTCTAGCCATGGCGGTGACGGCGGGAGTCGGGTCATTGTTCGGAGCGTGATCTGCATCAACTGCCGCGCTCAGTGCACATCCTGCACCCGGCGCTCATGGAAGTCCCCGGCCAAGCATGGCGCCGGCTGACCAAACAGGTGGACTCGACGCTTTGGACCTGCGGTTGCAGTTAAGCATCGTGAAGGAGCAAAAGGATGCTTTGGACAATCTGTGTAATTCTGCTGGTTTTGTGGGCATTGGGAATGGTAACCTCCTATACCGCCGGCGGGCTGATTCACGCCCTGTTGGTCGTTGCGTTGGTAGTAATGGCAATTCGCCTGATTCAGGGGCGGAGGATTGTGTAGTTCTTGAGACATATCCAGCCGCCGTGCACCAAGTCATCGACTGGGTATCGGATTGCTACCTGGCGAGTAGGAGTGTGAAAGAACATGCCGTTAATTAACATCGTAATTGCGCTGATCGTGGTCGGCGTTGCGTTGTGGCTGATCAACAATTTCATCCCCATGGCCAGCAGCATTAAGACGATTCTGAATGTGGTAGTTGTCGTTGCTGTCGCCATTTGGGTCTTGCAGGCGGTCGGAATGTGGGGGCGAGTAACTCATTACAGATTGTGAACTGAGGCGGTGCGGGTCGTCTGACGCGCCGCAGTGGTCCAAGAGAAATTCAGTTAACCTATGCGATCGATACTCCTCGTCGGCTTGGCCCTGGCGATTCCCGCAGCCGGACTCGCCCAGCCCTTCGTGGCGCTGAGTGTGAGCGACAAACTCGACTACCAGATTAAGCAGTCCATCGGTCCATTAGCGATCCTCGGGGATGCGGCGTACGCCGGAATCCTTCAGGGACTCGATACGCCGACGGAATGGGGGCAGAGCGGGTCTGCTTACGGCAGGCGCCTCGGGTCGACCATGGCGTGCTCTGGGATCCACAGTTCGCTGGCTTTTGGTTTGGATTCGACCCTGCACGAGGATCCCCGCTACTTCCGTTCCGGCGGCGGCGGGCTCTGGCGCCGCACGGGACATGCGTTCCGCGGTACCGTTCTCACACATACGGACAGGGGAACGGAGACCCTTTCCATTTGGCGTTTCGGCAGCGCTTACGGAGCGGCCTATCTGTCCAACCAGTGGTATCCAGGCCGGCTCAACACGGTGGGCCTCGGATTTTCCGAGGGCTCTCTCCAACTCGGGTTCGATGTGGTTAAGAACTTGGCATCGGAGTTTGGGCCGGATCTCAAACGGAGAATGTTGCGGCGAAAGCCGTGATTCGCCTCGCATCCGCGCCAGAGAAAGTTGATTCTGAGCCTGCATATCGAAGAGTGGGAAAGCGAAGGCATCGCCATTCTTGAGCTGAAGGGCCCACTCACGCTGGGCTCGGAGATTTGGAGCTGCATGACAGACTGCCCGCGCTGAATCAATCCGGCAAGGTCAATATCGTGTTGAACCTCAAGGACGTCAGCCATATTGACAGCACTGGATTGAGGACGTTGGTATTTAGAATCGCCAGGCTGCGCAAAACCGGTGGAAGGCTGGCGCTGCTAAACGTCAATCCGGCGCACAGCTTTTTGCCGGACCCAGCGGTAAAGCACATCGACATCCTCGACTTCGTTCAGCGCGAAGAGATCCGCGTTTTGAATCACCACGCCAATCCCGAGGCGGCTTGCTAGAATAAAAGCTGATGCCTCGAGTGCCTGCGGTTCCGGGCCGGGTCCTCATCGTTGACGATGAGGAGCGCCAGCGTAGTGCCTTGGTGGCCATGCTCTCCGAGTCTGCCTTTGAAACGCAAGTGGCGGCCGATGGGCAGGAAGCACTGGAACGGCTCACGGCCTTCAATGCGGATGTCATCGTCGCGGATTTGAACATGCCGCGCATGGATGGTTTCGAACTGCTCCGGCATTTGAAGGAACGCGGCGACCTTACACCAGCGATCGCGCTAACCGGTTTCGGCAGTATGGAGAAGGCGCTGTCCGCGGTCCATGATCTCAAGGCGTTCTGGTTTCTGGAAAAGCCGGTGGAACCGCGCGCCTTCAAGACCCTTCTGGAACGCGCGATCCGCTACAAAAGAAGCCTGCAGAAAACCGACGAGTTGACGCGCGACTTGAGCCTTCACGGCGTACTCGGAGACTTAGTCGGAACCTCTCCGGTAATGCAACAGATCTTTTCGCTGATCCGGCAGGTGGCCCCCACCTCGGCGCCCGTATTGATCTCCGGAGAGAGCGGCACCGGGAAGGAGTTGGTGGCGAGAGAGATCCATAAGTGCAGCCCTCGCTGCGATGGGCCTTTCGTCGCGATCAATGCAGCCGCTTTGCCCGAGACTCTGGTTGAAAGTGAGTTATTCGGCCACGAGAAGGGCGCGTTTACGGGAGCCATGGAGCGTTCGGCCGGCTGCTTTGAGCAGGCGCACGGGGGCACGTTGCTCCTCGATGAGATCGGCGAGATGCCGCCATCCACGCAGCCCAAGCTGCTGCGCGTTCTCGAGGACTTGAAAGTGCGGCGGCTCGGCGGTAAACACGAAATCGCGGTGGACGCGCGGGTGCTTGCCGCCACCAGTCACCAACTCGGTACGCATCTGCGCGAAGAACTTTACTATCGGTTGAGTGTATTTCAGATCGAAATTCCGCCGCTCCGCGACCACAAAGAGGACATCCCGCCAATCGCCGAGGTCATGCTGCGGAATCTGAACAAGAAACACTCGACGCGAGTGACCGGCGTGGATGCCGAAGTGATGGATCTTTTTCAGCGGTACGATTGGCCGGGTAATGTGCGGGAGCTGCGCAACGTCCTGGAGCGCGCCGCCATCATGGCTGGCGAGGGTTTGATCCGCCTGACTAACCTTCCTTCCCCTGCGTTCGCGGTAAACCCCGGCTCGCATTCCGGGCCAGCATCCGGTCTTGAAGGCCCAGTCATGCTGCAGCCAGGCCAGCCACTCACGAAACTCGAGGAGGCGTACATTAAACTCACCCTCGATCACGTCCGCGGCAACCGCAAACTTGCCGCCGATATGTTGGGTATCAGCCTGCGGACGCTGCAGAACCGGATCGCCGCACAGCGCGAGGAGGAGAAGGCGGCGACTCCCGGTTCGTGACCAGTTTGCCTCTTCGCAGTCCTGACCGAGTCTTGCCGCCGCGCTCGATGCGACCACTGGTCGAAACGTGACTCGATCCTGAGATGGGCGGAGACGTAAGACAACCGAGGGATCCAAACGCGATCGAGAGTGTAAAGGACGCCGGGGCCGGACCAACTGGCGACTGTGCTCCTTGTTGACGGGAGGCCCCGCCGGCAACACTGCAAGTTACATACCTTGAGGCACTCTTTTGCACGAGTGTGTCACTCGGCCTAAGGCGGATCCGGCAAGAAAGCCGATCGCAGCCGCAGCTACCAGAGAGCTTGTCGGATGCCGGCGAGCAAATCTCCGCAAGCCGGTGAATGCATCCCCCAGGTCATGATCTTCGATGTATGACGCCGTAGCATCCAGTCGATCGGCTGTGCGGGTAGAGCAGTTGTCGATTGCCGCGGAGCCCTGGCGTCCTGCGCTCCGAACGGAGGAGGCAGCCGAATGAAGTGCACCTCCGGTCTCTTCTCTCGCCTCGTCCAGTTTCCTGCCGGCGGACTGGCCCAACTCCTCGATTGATTCTCTGGCCTGCTTGCCAAGCTCTGCCGCCGTTTCTGTCACTGTCCTTAAAGTCGTCACGATGTTCCTCCAAAATCTGGGTTGGTTGGCCTATTCTCGCTCCAACTAGAACAATACGGCACGTTTGCCGCCATTTAACTTCGAGAGCGTGGGCAAGGTCTGCAGCGCCAAGCGGCGACGTGCTGAAGCGGCGAAACCTGCACTATCGAAGGCATTATTTACACTTGGCCGTGAGCACTCTCTCGAGTCGCGTCCTTTCCGGCCGAATCAGCGCGCTGCCAAACGCTTGCTGGGTGCTTGCCCAGGAGTGTATGCAGATGAAGAAGATAGTAGGGCTAACGGTTCTAGTTTGCCTGGCAGCTTTTGCGCAGAAGGGACACGGAGTCGGGTCAGGCGGCGGGCACATTCCCGCCCATGGTCCTGCTCCAGCGAGGTCTGCCAAGCCGGCACGAGGTCAGCAGCACACTGCCGCATCGGAAAACCACGTGGCCGTAGACAAGAAAGGTCATCTGGGCGTTCCGCACGTTGACGCCAAGAACGATAGATGGGTCGGACACGATAGCGGCCCCAACGATGCACATTACCACCTCGCTCAGCCGTGGGCGCACGGGCACTTCGGCGGCGGTTTTGGAAGTGCATTTGCGCTGGGAGGCGGAAACCGGGAGCGCTTCTGGTTCGGCAGTTTCTTCTGGAACGTCGCTCCGTTCGATTACAACATCGTCGCTGACTGGAACTGGACCGGCGATCAGATCGTCATTTACGAGAATCCCGACCATATTGGTTGGTATCTCGGATACAACCCGCGGTTCGGCACATACGCTCACGTCGAATATCTGGGAGGTTGACGCTCCACCGGCAGGCGTGGGGAGCAGTCCATCGTCGCACTCCGCGCCGGGAACCATATGCTGCGCATGATTCAGTGCTGAAAAGGAGCTTCCACTTGGCATCTGACTTACACGAGCATTCGACCATCGGTCCAGACCATCAGCTCCGAGCGTCTGTTCCGGTACGTCCCTGGCATAAGGTTGTGCGGTACTCCTGTGGAGTCTGCTACTCCTAATACTACTGGGTCATAAAAGAACAATTTGCTGTAGAATTGTTTTGTGGGATCACGCCTTACCGCGCCAGGCCCACAAGAGAGACGCTTCGCGGCCTATGTGGAGTGCCTGGCGAACGCCG
>Ga0181529_10002489_pt1 | contig 22011 bp, 24 predicted proteins | sample PEATcosm2014_Bin_36_FD_119763 | JGI IMG/M metagenome (GOLD analysis project Ga0181529, IMG submission 119763) | Peatland microbial communities from MTU Mesocosm Facility, Houghton, MI, USA - PEATcosm2014_Bin10_30_metaG | ecosystem: Environmental > Terrestrial > Soil > Wetlands > Peat | place... | reverse complement strand
GAACCTTTTTGTGCGCTCCGCTCTCAATCATCTTCACGCCCGCCTGTAGCGCAAAGACAAACCCCGAGCAGCCCGCCGAGACATCAAAGCCCCACGCCCCCTTGGCACCAATCTTGTCCTGAACCAGGCAGGCCGTCGCCGGGAACATCATATCCGGCGTCACCGTGGCCACAATGATCAGCTCCACCTCGTTGGCCTCGATCCCGCGCATCGCAAGGCACTTCTTCGCCGCCTCGGTGCAGATGTCGCTCACCCCCAGCCCCTTGGCCAGCACGTGCCGCTCGCGGATCCCGGTCCGTTCCAGAATCCACTCGTCGCTCGTCTCGACAATCTTTTCCAGGTCTTTGTTGGTCAGAACTTGCGGAGGAACGTAGCTTCCAAAGGCGGTAATCTTCGCGCGGCAACCCACAACAGGACGAACACTCAGCGTCAATGCATTTCTCCTTGCGGCTTAATCTCTATTCTCAACGTCTGTCATCCTGAGCGGAGCGAAGCGGAGTCGAAGGACCTGCGGTTGCCTTTCGCTCGAATTTCAATCAAATCAATGCGCCGGGTGGCCTACTGCGCCCGTACGAGCCCGTTACCGTTGCTTCCTTCCGGACCTGGCGGGGTTGGCGGGATTACGTCGCGTAGGACCCGGCACTTGTCGATTTTAACACCCGGTGCCAGACAGGTGATGATACAGTCGCAACCCCGTGCCCCATCCTTTCGCGCACTTGGCGAAAGGGTGGGAATCCACGAACCTCAATATGCCTCCAATCACTCTCGCGAAATCATCCCAGAACCTTTGCACATAATTAGACCTCGATTGCTTACACTGGTACCGTACAGCATCCGCAGCAGACACATTTTTCCCGCATGGCTTCGCACTGATCGTTGCAGAGGACAGTTTTCGCCGCCAACTGTCTTTAGAATGAAGATTTTGCAAATAACTCCTTTATTTTGAAGATTTTACAACGCAACCATACTCGTAACCTCAAGAAAAAATGGAAATTATTTGCAAAATACGGGTGGGGGCCCCCGCCTCGCAAGCACCGCTCCGGTGCAATCAGTCTGTGCCCCCCTCCCCCTTCCTCCACCGTGGGCAGGCCTTCGGCTCGCTCAGAATGACAGACTGGCAAGGTCACGCTGGAATTTTGCTGAACACGCTCGCGGATTCTCAGAGTGGGAAGCGTCCCGTGCAGGAAATGCAGCCGGAAGATTTGCAGTTTCTCATGAACATTCTCGCCAGCCGCACACTTACACTCTCTTCATGAACCGCTCTCTCCAGCTCGTTCCGAGGCGGCCAAGCCAACCTCCGCCCATCGATCTGCAAGGCCTCTGCGCCCGCGCCCTCCAATACCACCAGCGCGGAGAGCTGGCCAAGGCGGAGCGCATCTACCGGCAAGTTCTCGACCTGGACCCCCGCCATTCCGACAGCCTGCACCTGCTGGGCGTGCTGGCTCATCAGGTGGGCCGCAACGATGTGTCCGTGGAGCTGATCAGCAAGGCGATTTCCGTGGACCCGCGGCCAGCGGCCTTCCACTCCAATCTAGGCACGGCCTTGCAGGCGCTGGGTCGGCTGGAGGAGGCCGCGGCCTGTTACGAGCAGGCGCTTATCATTCAGCCGGAGCTGGCCGAGGCCGAGATGAATCTTGGTGCCATCCTGGAGGCGCATGGCAAGACGGAGCTGGCCGAGGCGCGCTTCCGGCGGGCGCTCGCGCTGCGTCCTGAGCTGGCCGAGGTGCACGTGAATCTGGGCAACACGCTGCAAGCGCAGGGCAGGCTGACCGAGGCGGCGAGCTGTCACGAGCGGGCGGTGGCTCTGAAGCCGGAGTTTGCCGAGGCCTGGTTCAACTATGCCAATACGCTGCAAGCGCTGGACCGGCAGGAGGAGGCGGTGACCGGCTATCAGCGGGCGCTGGCCCTCAAGCCGGGAACGGCGGTCTATCACGTGAACCTAGGCAATACTCTGCTGGCAATGGGCCGACTGGACGCCGCAGAGTCCTGTTACGCGCAGGCGCTGACCTTGCAGCCGGAGTACGCCGAGGCCTGGTACAACCGGGGCAATCTGCGTCAGGCGCAGGAGAAGCTGGAAGATGCCGCCGCCTGCTATGAGTGCGCCGTCCAACTGAAGCCGCAACTGCCCGAGGCGCACTATAACCTGGGCAACACGCTGCACACACTGGATCAACTGGAGGCTGCGAAGGCGAGCTTTCAGCGGGCGCTGGCCGCGCGGCCCGTCTACGCCGAGGCCTTCTATAACCTGGGCTGCGTGCTGGAAGAGATGGGCCGCCCTCAGGAGGCGCTGGCGCGGATGGAGCGGGCGTTGGAGTTGCAGCCGGAGTATCCCCAGGCACGCTTTGGCCATGCGCTGGCGCAACTGCGCGCGGGCGATCTTGTGAACGGCTGGCGCAACTACGAGTCGCGCTGGCAGTCGCCCGATCACGACACGCCGTGGCGCAATTATCCGCAGCCGTTGTGGCGCGGCGAAAAACTGGCCGCTGGCCGCTTGCTGCTCTGGGGCGAGCAGGGCATCGGCGACGAGATACAGTTTGCGGGACTGATTCCCGACGCCATGTGCTCCGGCAACCAGATCACGCTCGACTGCGATGCGCGGCTCCAGCCGCTCTTTGCACGGTCGTTTCCGCAGGTGGAGGTGGTGAGCGGCTGCGGCCCCGCGGAGTCGCAGAAACTGGAGATTAGCGCGTGCCTGCCGACGGGCAGTTTGCCGGAGTTGTATCGCGCGAGCGAAGCCGCCTTTGCTGCCACCGTATCGCCGTACCTCAAGGCCGATGCGGCGGCGCGGGAGCAGTTTCGCGTGGCGTACTCTGATGGTCGGCGGTTAATCGGGCTGGCATGGCAGACCCGGAATCAGAAGACAGGCCGTCGGCGTTCCATCGTGCTGGAGAAGCTGGCACCGCTCTTTGCGCTGGCCGGCATTCGCTGGATCAGCCTGCAATACGGCGGCTATAATGCGCTGGAGGAGCAGGCGGCGGCGGCCCATACGCCCCTGCTGATCGACCGCGGCGTGGACCAGTTTGCCGACGTAGATCGCTTTGCGGCGCAGATTGCGGCGCTGGATCAGGTAATCACGATTGATAATTCGACGGCGCATCTGGCTGCGGCCTTGGGCCTGCCGGTCTGGCTGCTGCTGCCCTTTGCGGCGGATTGGCGCTGGATGCGGACGCGGCCGGACAGCCCCTGGTATCCGACAATTCGCGTCTTTCGCCAGCCTAAGCTAGGCGAGTGGGAGCCGGTCGTCGAGGACGTGCGCAGTTCCCTTGCGGGAAGTATCAGGACAGCATAGATGGGAATGCATATTTTACCTTAGTCTTCTCCGGACTAGGTCGAGGGCTTGCTGGGTTGTCCATTCGCGGATACGCTGGCGGTCGCCTTTGAAGGTGCGCTCGATGGAGTCGATGCCTTGGGCGTCGTTGAGGGCGAGGTGGACGAGACCGACGGGCTTGTCCTCGGAGCCTCCGCCGGGTCCGGCGATGCCGGTGACGCCGAGGCCGAGGGTTGCGCCGGTGTAGCGGCGAATGCCGTAGGCGAGGGCTTCGGCGACCTCTTTGGAGACGGCACCGCACTCGGCGATGAGATTGGGCGGGACGCCGGCGTATAGGGTCTTCAACTCGTTGGAGTAGACGACCGCGCCGCCGAGGAAGGAGCGGGAGCTGCCGGGAACTCTGGTGAGGCGCTCGGCGATCATGCCGCCGGTGCAGCTTTCGGCGACGGCGAGAGTGGAAGCGCGCAGGCCGAGAAGATAAAGAACGATCTGCTCCAGAGAGTCGGAGGAGGCCGCGCCGGTGGAGTAGAGCCAGTCTTCGAGGGCTTCTTCGAGGCGGGCGGCCAGCTCGTCGACGCGCGCCTGGGCTGCGTCGAGCTTGGGCTTGGCGCAGAGCAGGGTGAGCTGGATGTCTCCAGCATGGGCGAGGATGGTGGTGTCTACGTCCTTGTATTCGGAATAAATGGGGGCAAGCAACTCGTCGGCCTTCGACTCGGGGATCATGGCGGCGCGCAAGGTGCGCTTGGCGATGGCGCGTGGCGGAAGCAGCTCGCGCAGGCGGGGCAGGCAGGCCTCGTCGAAGAGCGGGCGGCACTCGTTGGGCGGGCCGGGGACGAGGATGAGCAGCTTGCGATAGCCGTCGAATGTGGTGTCAAGCCATTGGCCGGGAGCGCTGCCGTTGGGGTTGGGCAGCAGGGTTGCGCCTTCCAGCAGGTCGGCCTGCTTGAGGTTGTTGGGAGGCATGGGAATGCGCCAGGTGGCGGCACGAGCGGCGAGGGCGGCAACCTGCTCGGGGTCGCGACGCAGGGAGAGCGAGAGCGCTTCAGCGACGGACTCGCGTGTGAGATCGTCTTCGGTGGGGCCGAGGCCGCCCATGATGACGACGATGTCGGTGCGCGCGAGGGCGACACGAAGAACGCTGACCAGATCGCGCTGGCGGTCTCCGACGATGGTCTTGAAGGCGACGGTGACACCGAGTTCGTTGAGTTTTTCCGTCAGATAAAGGGAGTTGGTGTCCTGACGGAAGGGCGTAAGCATCTCGGAGCCGACGGCGATGATTTCGGATTTCATAAAAGCAGCTCTCAGCCCTCAGCTCTCAGCTTTCAGCTAAAAGCTGAGAGCTCATCATCGTCAGTGTACCGTAATCGCAATGAGACTGCGATGAACGTGGGACAGCTTTTCAAGGCGCGTGATGATTCTACGGGGCTGATGAGCGGGGCACCTGCCACAAATCTAAAGCAGCAATTTGACACCCGCACCAAAGGCTTCTAGTCTCAAAATATGGTCGTTCAACTCAGTATCGAGCTGGAAACCCAACTCTCCCAAATGGCTGCTCAGGCAGGCCGTAGCGCGAATGAATTGGCACGTGAGGCCGTCGAACGTTACATCGCGGAAGAGGCCCATTTTTGTGCTGCCGTACAAGCCGGACGTGAGGCCGCCGCGCGTGGAGACTTCATCCCCACGGCTGAAGTCTGGTCAAAAGTGGAGCGGGTTTTGCAATCCTGAGATTGTCAGAGGCCTGAGCGAATGCAAGTCCGATGGACATCCCCCGCCGCACAGGATATGGAAGAAATCGTCCTTTACATTCAGAGAGACAGTGCGGAGTCGGCAAAGACCGTTGCGAAAACCTTGTTTGACGCCGCCAACTCCCTCGAATTCATGCCCTCCAGGGGGCGGGCTGGAAGAATCATGGGAACCCGTGAGCTGGTGATTCCTGGCTTACCCTTCATCATCGTCTATGAAGTAATGGATACGGCGGTACATATCCACCACATCTATCACGCAGCCCGCAACTGGCCAGGAGAACTGTGATCACGGTGCCGACCAAGCTGCGCGAGGAATTCCAAGTCTGAAATTCAAGCTGGGAGCCACGCAGATTTATAAGCGGATGTGGGCGATCCGCCCGCTCATCGCGAAAAACGCGATGAACGGGGCACATCTTCTCAAGGCTTAGGTTGATTTTTGGAACTGATGAGCGGGCCACCTTCCCACCTGCCTTTACTTCAGTTCTGGGAGGCCGAGTTCCTTACGAACTGTGTTAATGCCTTCAATACTGATTCTGGACATATCTTCTTCATTAGATTTGTTTGATGCTATACAGGACTCGGCATCTTTCTTGGCATCTGCAATACTAGCTTTGTCGTTTGGAGATGTTTGTAGAAGATTCTTGTATACACCCCAACAGATTTGGTCAGAATTCTTTAAACGTTGTGCATAATCTGCGCCGCCCAGTTTAGGTGAGTCGAATGCGAGCAGCATAGAGGAAGCCAGATAACGATCTTTTCGTGTCCGTGCCTCCGACTTAGCAAGTTCGATGTTTACTTTTGCATCAAATATTGTTTTTTGCGCAGAGTAGGAAGACCCAGAACCTGACCACAATTGAGAAATGTCGTCGTTGGCAGCAACTAGAGACTTGCGAACATTTGGTGTTATAAGGTCTTCTTGCCTGTTGTCCACACCAACAGAGATTACAATCCCTACTAAAACAACTACTAAGCCACCTATGACTGAGTAACCTATGATTGATTTCTTCTTCACTTGTTGCTCCTCTCCCACGGTAGTTCACTGGCGGTTGGCCCTGGCGGTTGGACCAGGTCTAGTCTTTGAGACCTGAGAGACGATAAACCTCAACTATGCGGCGATGGGAGATTTCTTGATCTTGGGCATTTCTTTGCGGCTTGCTTGCCATAAATCATACTGCGTCTGCAGGGCCATCCATATTGCAGGGCGATCACCGAATGCTGCTGAAAATCGCAATGCCATATCCGCGGTAATGGATGCTTTGCCATTCGCAATACGAGACAGAGTGACGCGCGATACTCCGATGTGTTTGGCGAAGTCGGTTATAGTCAGGTTCAAACCTTCAAGCCATTCCTGTAATAGCTCACCAGGGTGCGCCGGATTATACATCTCAGTCATCGTCCTTCTCCTAGTGGTAATCCTGATAGTCAACTAATGTCATCAAAAAACCGCGAACTATCAGAACAGATTCAGTCCTTCGACTCCCAAGTCCACGTCATAAACGGCATCGCTGGTGGCGAGGATGGCGGTTCCGAGGGGAGAGAAGGCGAGGCCGACGATATTTGCGCCGGAGAGGACGAGCGAGGCTTTGCCCTGGGGGGTGATGCGGACGATGCCGCGGCGGCCGTGGAGGCAAGCGGCTACGAAGATGTTGCCTTCGCGGTCAAGGGCGAGGCCCTGGGGACGACCCAAGCCGCGATACCATGCGCGGGTTTCTCCGTTGGGCTGGATGGCGAAGATGGCGTCGTTGGAGGTGAGCGAGGGGGCGGAAACGAAGAGCACGCCCTCGGCGTTGACGGCGAGGTGATAGGCGGCGGGGCTGGCTTCGAGCGTGGCGTGGACAAAGATCTCGCGGCGGGGATCGATTTTGAAGATGGTGCCGCTGCGGTCGCCGACGAAGAGGTTGCCGTCGGCGTCGAAGGCAAGACCAGTGGCCACGCCCATACCCTCGACGTAGAGGGAAGGCTCGCCGCCTTCGTCGATGCGGTAGACGTTACCCTCGGCGCGGGAGGTGACGAAGAGATCGCCTTCGGGGTTGAAGGCAAGGCCAGTGGCGTTGAGGATGTCGGTGACGAAGGGGGTTCCGCGGCCGTCGGGGCTGATGCGGACGACGGAGATGGGGGTCTGCTTGCCGCGCTGGCCGCTGATGGTGGCGTAGATCATGCCGGAGCGGCTGACGGCGGGGCTGGTGACGGGATGCAGGCCTTCGTTGAGCTGTCGGGCGACGCGCAGCGGAACGGCGTTGCTGGAGCCGACAGGGTTGCGTAGCTCGATGAGTCCGGTGGCGGCCTTGTCGGGAACGCGTAGGGCGAGCGTTCCGGGGCGGCTCATGAGCACGTGAGCGGGCAGGCCGCCGACCAGCACGGTGGGTAGAGCGAAGCTGATGGGGCCGAGATTTGCGCCGGTCAACTCGATCTCGCCACCAGGCAGCGCGGCGGCGGGGACGAGGTCGTCGATGCGCGGGGCGAATTCTGCGGCGGATTGGGAGGCGCTCGGCATGGCTATATCCACAAACGTAAAAGCGATGCTACACCCAAAGCATACAACCCCGCGCCCATATCATCGAGGACAATGCCCCATCCTTCGGGCAACTTTTCCAGTTGGCGGACGGGGAAGGGCTTGGTCATGTCGAAGAGGCGAAAGAGAATGAGCGCGATAAGGCCGTGGCGCAGGTCGATGGGGCAGAAGAGCAGAGTGATCCACTGGCCTGCGACTTCGTCGATGACGACGAACTGCGGGTCGTGGCGGCCTGATTCGCGGGCAACGATGGTGGAGGCGGGAATGCCGAGCAGAAGCGTGAGCACGATACCAATGAGCAGGGCAACCATCAACGCGAGCGGTGCGGGGTGGAGGGAGAAGGCGTAGGCGGCCCAGAGGAGGACGGCTGCGACCGAACCCCAGGTGCCGGGGCCGGGCCTGCCGAAGCCTGCGCCGAAGAATGTGGCGATGCTCCAAGCCCAGAAGGTTTTCTTCTGTGTATGTGCTTCAGTTTTCATAGTCGCATCCGTTGCTGCCGGTGAGGCCGCCCAGGTCTTCAAGAACTTCAGGATCGAGGACCGGCGAGCTGATTTTATAGACGCCCATCGCCCACTTGCCGAGATCGATCTTGCGGCAGCGGTCGCTGCAAAAGGGAAAGTCCTCGTCGTTAAAGCGGACGAGCATTGCGCAGGTGGGGCAGCGGAGAAGCTTGGCGGATTTTTTCTTTGCGGACATCTTCTCTTCAACTTTACAACGGGCCCGAGAGAATGTGCGCCACCACATCGTATTCGTAAGCTTCGGTGATCTGGGCGCGGTAAAAGCTATTGGGTTCTAAAGCGAGCAGGTCGCCGAAGTCGTTGATGTAGAGCTTGCCGTCGATCTCCGGGGCGTGAAACTGCGTGCGGCCCTCCCAGAGCAGCGGCGTTTCTTCGCTTTCTCCCTCGGCGAGAACGACGAGTTCGCGGCCTACCCACTGCTGCTTGGCGCGCCGACTGATGGATTGCTGAAGTTTCATAAGATTGTTTTTGCGGGCTTCAATGGTGCGCTTGGGGATTTTCGCATCGAGTGAGAAAGCGCCGGAGCCTTCTTCGTCGGAGTAATTGAAGACGCCCAGCCAGTCGAAGTTGGCCTCGCCGATAAACTCCTGCAAAATTTCAAAGTCGCGCTGCGATTCTCCGGGAAAGCCAACGATAAAAGAGGTGCGGAGAGCAATGCCGGGGATAGTGGCGCGAACCTTTTCCACGGTCTTGAGAAAAATCTCGGGGCTGCCGCCGCGCTTCATGCGCTTCAACACATCGGGCGCTGCGTGCTGCAGGGGCAGGTCCAGATAATTGCAGATGTTGTCGTGGCGGGCGATGGTGTCAAGAAGTTTGCCCGTGATGCGATTGGGGTAGGCGTAGAGGAAACGCAGCCAGCGCAGGCCGTCGATGCGAGCGAGGGTATCGAGGAGGGTCGCGAGGCCGTCGCGGAGGCCGAGGTCTTCGCCGTAACAGGTTGTGTCCTGGCCGATGAGGGTGATCTCGCGGACGCTGCGGGCGACGAGTTGTTGTGCCTCGGCGACGACGGACTCAAAACGGCGGGAGCGGAATTTTCCGCGCAGGTTGGGGATGACGCAGAAGCTGCAGGGGTGGTCGCAGCCTTCGGCGATCTTGATGTAGGCCGAGGATTTTGGGGTAGTGAGGAGGCGCGGGGTGGTCTCGTCGTAGAGGTATGTGGGCAGCAGGTGGGTTGCTCCCTGCCAGTCGTCGCGGCGGAAGCGGCCTTGCTGCTCGCGGTGGTCGCCTTCTGGCCTTGCCTGCTTATGCGTGGCGGCGCGGGCTTCCTGGCCGGGGCGATGTACGGCGTGACTGCCGGTTAGGATGTTGAAGGGTGAGTCTGCGACGGGAGCCTGCAAACCTGCTGCCTCCAAAATCGCCTCCAATTCTCCTGTGCCGACGACAGCGTCGACTTCCGGAATGCTCTTCTGGATTTCGTCGCGGTAGCGCTCGACGAGGCAGCCGGCAACGATGAGTTTTTTTGCCGCCCCCATGGTTTTGTGGCGAGCCATTTCGAGGATGGTGTCGATGGATTCTTGTTTTGCGGTGTCGATGAAGGAGCAGGTATTGACGATGAGGATTTCAGCCTCTTCGGGATGGGATGTGAGGTGTGCTCCAGCGCGGTCTAGCAGGCCCATCATCACCTCGGAGTCGACGAGGTTTTTGGGGCAGCCGAGGGAGACGAAGCCCACGGTAGGGGAAGCGGGTGGGGAGGGTTTGGTCACTTGTCCATTGTAGCGGGAATTGCATTCACCCTATCCGCCGATCCGACGTGCACTGCGTTGCCGCGCTTACTCAGCGAGCGCCGGCTCCAGCTCCTCGGCGGACGGCGAGCCGCCTTTGGCCTTGATCTGCGCTGTGGTCAGCAAGTAGACAGCCATCACAATGCCCGCCATGCCGATGAACTCGGCCTTCTCCGGCCGCTCGTGCAGCAGCACCATGCCGATCAGCACCGCGATCACCGGGTTCACATAGCAGTAGGAGGAGACCTTGGCCACCGGCACGTGTTGCAGCAGATAAACAAAGGCGGTGTAGGCGATCAGCGAGCCGGCGATGATGAGGTAGACAAGCGACCCCATTGAGGCGGTATTCACGTGAAACTTAGGCCATTGGCCCAGCGCCGTGCCCAGCAGGGTGTTGAAGGTGCCGGCGATCAGCATCTGCCATCCGGCGGAGACAAAGCAGTTGACCGGCAGCCGTGTGCGCCGCGAGAGCAAGCTGCCCGCAACCCAGAATAAGGCCGAGGTCAGCAGCATTCCCAAAGCCAGCAGGCGCGCGGGATCGCCATGCAGTCCGATGCGCAACGTGGGCCACAGCAGCGCGAGCAGGCTGGCAAAGCCCAGCACAATGCCCAGCCAGCCTCGCACGGGTAGCGGCTCGCCGCCGGGAAGCAGCATCTCGGCCAGAGCCGCCAGCAGGGGAATCATCGCCATCGCCAGCGAAGCCAGTCCGCTGGGAATCGTTTTTTCCGCCAACACCAAACTGACATTGTTTCCGCTGAGCAGAAAGATTCCCACGGCGCTGATGGTCAGCATGGTCTTGAACGGCCAGAGCAGGCGCAACCCGCGCCAACGGCACCATGCCAGAAGAATCGCGCCAGAGGTCATATAGCGTGTGCCGGCCATCAGCAGTGCCGGCATCTGGGCCACGCCGATGCGAATAGCTGCATAAGTTGAACCCCAGAAAAAGTAGACACAAGCAAAGCAAAGAACGACGGAGGCCGTGGTGGCTGCCTTACTGTGCGGATGAGTCGACTGGAGTGCTAGATTTGCCATGGACTGATTTCATGTTAACGCTCGCAGGTGATGCAGGGATAGCGCGCCTGCTTGGTGCAGGCAAAGAAAAATGGGGCTGGCAAAATAGGCTCTTGATCAGCCTTGGCCTGCCAGCCCCTTCCCCATTGCTGCTACATTCTGTCCCCAGCGTCTTTCTCTGTTACTACACTTTGTCTTCCAGGCGCATATTCGCAATCTCCGAGGTGCGATGCGCGGCCCGTTCCAGATTGTGCGCCATCTCCTGCACCGCCAGATGCTGCTCTTCGGCGGCGGCGGCCATCTGATGCGAGAGTCCCGACAGGTCTTCGGTCTGATTGGCGATCTGGTTGATCGCCTCCATGGTGGTGTTCAGGTCGGTGCTGATGGTGGTCACTTTGGCCTGAATCTCGGCTGTGGCTGAGGCTGTCTGCTCGGCAAGTTTTCTCACCTCGCTGGCCACCACGGCAAAGCCCTTACCGTGAACTCCCGCCCGCGCCGCCTCGATATTGGCATTCAGCGCCAGCACACTGGTCTGCGTGGCGATGGAGGCGATCAGTTCCGCTACCTTGGCCACGCCGCTGCTGGATGTCCTGAGGCTCGATATTGCCGACTTGCTTTCGGCGCTGGCCACACGCGACTTTTCGGCTGCATGTGAGACTTCGGCGGCGTTTTTTGCGATCTCGGCGATACTGGCCTCGATCTCATGCGTGGCCGTGGCCACCATTTGCAGGTTACCGTTCAGATGCTCGATGTCGTTGCGCTGCGACTCCTGCGCCGTCCGTAGCGCCTCCACAGCCGCCTGGGTGCTGACGCCCCAGATCACGCACGCGCCGATGTACTCGCCGCGCCGGTTGAGCATCGGCTCAACCTCCAGGTCAAGCATCACCGGACCCAGCGCGATGGTCGCCTTGTGAGGCAGTTGATGCACGCCCTGATGCTGCTTGTTGCCCAGAATCCGGTCAATATTTGCCTGGTTGCGGTGAAAAATGTGGATCGACTGACCCACAATCTCGCTGACCGGCACCGGAAGGTGCTCTTGCAGCGTGAGCAATGTCTTGCGGGATGACCGGTTCAGGTAGCGCAGAATCAGATTCCGATCGCAGAACATGGCGTTGACCGGCAGCGCATCCAGCGCAGATTCAAAGCTGTAATCCGCCTCTGCGGCGGTTTCCAGGGGCGCCAGAACACTTATCGGCGCTTGCGAAGCCTGTGCATTGTGTTGTGAAAACATCCCTCCGAACAAACCCAGCGACATAGCCACCCTTCCTCCTGGAACTCTTCAGTCTCGCCTATTTCACCATGCGCTGGATGCGCGGAGGAGTGTCAATTCGCTGTTAGTCTTACGGGCTTTCCGGATGTGAACCAGGCCGTTCCACTTTGGCAATATATAGAGCCCAAGACGGCGCGCTGCTGCCGGTCAGTTGGATCGGGGTTGCGCCTTTCGCTTCCACAGTTGACAATGGTGTGCCATGGGATGGATGGAGCAGATGCGGATTGGCTGCGCGGAGCGTACTTTGGTCGGCCTTGCCTGGGCTGCGCAGCGGCGAGCTGAGAGCGCAGCTCTGCCGGCGCACCTGATCACCGGTATCGAAGGCGAAGACGCGGCATTATTCTACCTGCGCCGCAAGGGTTATACCGTGGTGGCGCGGCGCTGGTCATCGGGCGACCTGCCGGGTGACGTGGACCTAATCGCTTGGCAGGGACCCATGCTCTGTTTTATCGAAGTGAAGACCCGCACCGCCCGCGACGCCTCTCCCGCCGAGATCGCCGTCGATTCCCACAAGCGCACTATCCTGCGCCGCTTGGCACGCGCTTACCTACGCCAGTTGCCGCAGGAGACCGCCCCGTCAGTGCGCTTCGACGTGCTCAGTGTCTACCTTGTGCCGGGTGAAGTGAAGCAGTTTCAGCACTTTGAGAATTCTTTTGGGTGGAGCGAGTGGGAGAGGGATGAGTGGCGCTAATTCAGCTTGGATTCATCCCTGCGCATCCTTGAACTCCGCGTGCCATGCCATCTGGATCGCCTCCAATCGCGGCTCGTTTGACTTCGCGGGGTCGTCGGCAAAACCATCAAGTTCCGTGACGTAGCGGTGCAGGTCGGTGAAGCGCACCGTCAGCGGGTCCATAGCAGGAAACTTCTCTTGCAGTTGAATGCCGATCTCCTCGGCATCGGTCCAGTGAATGTCGCGCGGCATATTTACACCTTTCTGTGTCGATAGTGATGAAGTGAGTAGATTCCCTTATCCGAAAATCCGTACTTGGGAGCCACTTGCAAAACTACCAAGAAACCGGCATTACGGATTCAGTTGCCCCTGCCGGGGCTATGGTTTGTTGCGACGGCAAAGCTGCCAGATACGGACCCTACCCCCCACCCGTATTTTGGATGCAAATTCCTTGTTTTCATAAGCTTACCGGTAGGGTAGAGCCGTAAAATCGTCAAAACAAAGGAGTTATTTGCAAAATCGTCCAGGATAAGGAGTTACGGGCGATTTTTTCTCTGGAGGCGGCTTGCGGCGCGCAGAGGAGGTGCCGGACGATCTCTGAAGGATGTCTACTGGAATGATTGTGCGCCGGAAAGCGGTAATTATCTGCAAAAGCTGTGCCTCTTGAAAACCAAGAGACGAGTTGCACTCCTCTTTGAATTTTACAAGGGGCTTCCGGGACACGCATTCTATATTTCTTCCGCCAGCGTCAGCGGTTTCCCTTCGGTGACATAATTGCGATTCCAACTTGGAATCTCGACCACATAGTCGCCGGGGCTCGTGATGACGGCCTGACAGCCGAGGCGCGAGTTCAACTGCTGATCGGCGGCCATGTCGAGCCGGTCCAACTCATCGTCATCGGCTTCGGTGAGGCCGCTGGCGCCGGACTTAATCAGCACGTGGCAGGTTGAGCAGGCGCAGACTCCGCCGCAGGCGTGATCGAGAAATATGTCGTTGTTCTCCGCAACATCGAGAAAGGACATCGGCTTGCCGTGATGCTGGTAGGGCATCGCGCCAAACTCGAACTCCACCGTACGGCCTTCGGGCATAAAGGTGACGCGGACGAGTTTTTCGACGGAAATGTTTTTCTCGTTTGGTTCGCTCATCTGACTTATCCTTCCGTGCTGACTTGCTGACCTGCTGTCTTGCTGACTCGCTTCATTGAAACTCCGCCGGTGCCATGGCGTGTGGAGCGGTTACGGTGTCGGCCAGTTCCTCGCCTGCATCATTCATCGTCTTGCCGGTCAGGGCGCTGGAGACGGTGGCCTCCATCATCAGTTCGGCAAAGCGGCGCGTTGCTTGATCGAGCGCGAGAGTCGCCTCGCGGATTTGCGCGGCATTCTCGCCCTGTTTGATTAGCGTGAGCCGATCGCGCGCGGCGATGATCGCCGATTGCTCCTCTCCGCGCAGGAGCGCCCACGCAGTACTCTGCGGCGCGCGCTCGACGGCGGTCAGAATCGTTTCCGCCTCGTTGCGTGCCTCAATCAGCAGCCGCTTGGCAAAATCCGCCTCGGCATTGTCGAAGGAATCGAGGATCATGCTCTCGACCTGCTCATCCGTTAATCCATACGTCGGCTTCACTTCAATCTGCGCGGCTTGTCCGCTTCTCTGCTCGCGCGCCGTCACGTGCAGAATGCCGTCGGCGTCGATGAGAAATTTGACTTCAATGCGCGGCAGGCCGGCGCTCATCGGCGGAATGCCCTTGAGGTCGAAGCGGGCAAGCGAACGGCAATCTGCGGCCAGTTCGCGCTCGCCCTGCACCACGTGAATGGCGACGTTGGTCTGACCGTCTACGCCTGTGGTGAAGTGCTCGGTGGCCGAGGCGGGAATCGTCGAGTTGCGCTGGATGATGCGCGCCACCGTCCCGCCCAGCGCCTCAATACCCAGCGAAAGCGGCGTTACGTCCAGCAGCAGCATCTCTTCGGTGGACTTGGACGCGCCGGCAAGGATGTCAGCCTGAACCGCCGCGCCCAGTGCCACCACCTCATCAGGATTCAACTCCGTGTGCGGCTTCTTGCCGCGCGCCTTCAGATGGAAGAGATCGTCGACAAGCTGGCGCACGGCGGAAATGCGCGTGGAACCACCGACGAGTACGACTTCGTCGATCTGTTCGGGCGTGATGCCTGCGTCGGCTAAAGCCTGCTTGCACGGGCCTGCCGTGCGTTTGAGCACCGGCTCGATGAGCAGTTCGAAGACCGCTCGGGGAATTTCGCGCTGATAGCTGTCGCCGTTGGGCAGCTCAATGTTGAAGTGCGCTACCGGCTCGGTGGAGAGCAGAATCTTGGCCTCGATGGCGGCTTTGCGCACGGCCTGCACCGCGCCCGGATGGAGGCGCAGATCGACGCCATGCTCGGCGTGAATCTCGTTGAGCGCAATGGCGAGCAGCAGGTTGTCAATATCATCACCGCCGAGATGCGTATCTCCGTTGGTGGACAGCACTTCAAAGATGCCGTTGCTAAGCTTGAGAATCGAAATGTCAAATGTACCACCGCCAAAATCGTAAACTGCGATGGTGCCCGCTTTGGCGCGATTGAGTCCATAGGCCAGTGCGGCCGCAGTGGGTTCATTGACCAGTCGCAGCACGTCCAGACCTGCCATGCGTCCCGCGTCTTTCGTGGCCTGCCGTTGCGCATCGTTGAAGTATGCGGGCACGGTGATGACGGCCTGTGTGACGGGCGAGGAGAAGAATCGCTCGGCATTGCGTTTGAGCTGGCGCAGAATGTAGGCGGAGATCTCCGGCGGCGTGAAGCGCAGCTCGCCCAACTGAATACGCGGAACCTCGTCGACTTCCACGTCATCGGCAAGATGAAAGGGAAAGAGCCTCAACTCCTCATGAATCTCTTCCAGGCCGCGGCCCATCAGTCGCTTCACAGAATAGATGACCCGCTCCGGCGTTTGGATCAGCGCCTTGCGCGCGCTGTTGCCCACGGTGACAGTGGGCCGGCCGCCGCTCGCGGGAATTGGGTCCAGCGCCACCACCGACGGCACCAGATGCGAGCCGTCCACGCCGGGAATTACCACCGGCGCATCGCCCTCCATATATGCGACCAGGGAGTTGGTGGTTCCCAGATCAATTCCGACTACGCGTCCTTCCGCCATGATTTTCTTTCAAGCTCCCAGAGTTTCTGTCACGTCGCGAACCAGATTACTGAGGTAGCGACGGCGGTCAAGCAGCGCCACCATGCGTTTTTGCGACGAAGCTCGCGCTCCTGCGTCTCCCGCATCCCAAGCAGTCCACTCATCGCGCAGCTCTTGGTCGACAGACTGCTGAAGTGCATCGAATTTTCTTTTGGCTTGCTCCAGGCTGACTTGCAACTCAGGATAGGCCTCGCCGGTTGCTCGAGCTGCGCGCATCTCTTCGAGTTGCATATTCAACTCGAATACCTCTTCGAGCAGATCAACGGGAACACGCACACTTTTTTCTTCTTTGCTTTCGTGGCCGTCGCCAATCTCCGCGCCCAGCAGCTTGAGCAGGTATTCAGTGCGGCGTAGCGGATCTTTAAGCGTACGATACGCATCATTAAGCAGCGCCGTATCGGCCAGACTCCACTCTTTCTCATTCTCTTCGGCGCGGGCAAAGCGGTCGGGATGCAGCTTGCGGCTGAGACGATGAAACTCGTGCTCCAGAGCAGGCATATCTAGATTGAGCTTTGGTTCCAGGCTGAAGACGGAAAAATAATCGCCGCCGGGAGGAGGCTGAATCTTGCTGCAGTGCGGGCAAAACAACGTGGAATCGTTGTGGCCAATCGAGCACGACCAACAGGCTACTGGCACCGCGGAATCGAGAACCTTGAACATGGCTTTCACACTTACTGAACAGCAAATTTTCCAAAAAATCTGAATCACAGAAAAACTGTCATCATGATCGAGCGAAGCGAAGGACCTGCGATTATTCTTGCTTCACCCTTATGAGAACGACGAACCGCAGCCGCACGAGCGGGTCGAGTTTGGGTTGATGAAATTAAAGCCCTGGCGCATCAGCGTCTCTTCATAGTCCAGTGTCATGCCGTGCAGATAGACAAACGATTTGGGATCGACGAAGACGCGCACACCATTAAATTCAAAAACGCGGTCACGCTCGCGGGGCCGTGTGTCGAACTTGATAGAGTAGGAAAGTCCCGAGCAGCCGCCGCCCATCACGCCCAGGCGCAGCCCACCCTCTTCCGGCGATATGCCTTCTTTGGTAATCGCCATGCGAATGTGCTTGATCGCCTTGTCGGTCACCTGCAAGCCGGCTGCGGTGGGGATAACTCCGTCCGAGGAGGAAGTCTGCGCCGCGATAACTTCCTGCAGTGGTTGTTCGCCAATTGTCACCATCTTCGACATACGTGCCTCTTCCTTACTGCGCCACGGCAACGGCTTCAGCCTCAGCCGGTTGCGCCGCGCCGTTCTTTTTCTTCCAGTCGCCGATGGCGGCGCGGATCGCATCTTCGGCCAGCACCGAACAGTGAATCTTCACAGGGGGCAGCGAGAGCTCCTTCACGATGTCCGTGTTCTTGATGCCCAGCGCATCGTCCACTGTGCGGCCCTTGATCCATTCGGTGGCGAGAGAAGAACTGGCAATCGCCGAGCCGCAGCCGAAGGTTTTGAACTTCGCTTCTTCGATGACCTGGGTAGCGGGGTTGACGCGAATCTGCAAGCGCATCACGTCGCCGCACTCCGGTGCGCCCACCAGACCCGTGCCGACCTCCGTCGATGCCTTGTCCAGTTGGCCCACATTGCGCGGGTTGTTGTAGTGGTCAATCACCTTGTCGCTGTACGCCATGTTGTTGCTCCTTTTGCGGGGGAAGCCGCGGAAAATAGTTGTCAGTTCTTAGTTCTCAGTTTTTGTTCCTCAGCCCTGCTGCATCATTTTCGAGATCGGCAATGGCTGACAACTGAGAACTGAAACTCGCTTTTAATGCGCTGCCCATTGAATCTTGGTGAGGTCGATGCCGTCCTGAACCATCTCGTAGAGCGGCGAGAGCTTGCGCAAATGCTTAACGACATCAATGACCTTGTCGCCGACGTAATCCACCTCAGCATCAGTGTTGAAGCGGCCGAGTCCGAAACGAATTGAACTATGCGCTACATCGTCGCCGAGTCCGAGCGCCTTCAAAACGTAGGATGGTTCAAGCGTCGCCGAGGTGCAGGCCGAGCCGCTGGAGACCGCAATGTCATTGATGCCCATCAGCAGCGACTCGCCCTCGACGTAGACAAAGCTCATATTTAGATTTCCGGGAAGCCGATGCTTCATCGAGCCGTTCACGTGAACGTAGTCGAGATTCGCTTCGAGCTTTTCTTTGAGCCGGTCGCGCAGCGCCGACTCTCGCGTGGCTTCCGCGGTCATCTCTTGTTGCGCAATCTCGCAGGCCTTGCCCAAGCCAACAATCCCCGGCACATTCAGCGTGCCGGACCTCATGCCTCTCTCGTGGCCGCCGCCGTCAATCTGCGCAGCAATCTGCACGCGCGGGTTGCGCCGCCTCACGTAAAGCGCACCCACGCCCTTGGGTCCGTAGAGCTTGTGCCCGCTCAACGAGAGCACGTCGATGTTGTCGGCAATCACGTCGATGGGAACCTTGCCCACCGCCTGCACCGCGTCGGTGTGGAAGAGCACGCCGCGCTCGTGACAGAGAGCGCCAATCTCGGCGATGGGTTGCAGAACGCCGATCTCATTGTTGGCCGCCATGATCGTGACCAGAATCGTTTTTTCGTCGATCGCCCGCGCCAGGTCGTCCATGTCGATCAGCCCATCGGCCTTCACCGGCAGATAGGTCACGCGATAGCCGTGCTTCTCCAGCCGCTTGCAGGTGTCCAGAATCGCCTTGTGCTCGGTCACCTGGGTGATGATGTGGTTGCCGCGCTCGCGATACATCTCGGCGATGCCCTTGATGGCGAGGTTGTTTGACTCCGTGGCGCCGCTGGTGAAGATGATCTCCTTGGCCGTTGCGCCGATCAGCTCGGCAATCTGCTCGCGCGCATTCTCCACGGCCTGCTCCGCCTCCCAGCCGAAGCTATGGTTGCGGCTGGCCGCGTTGCCGAACTTTGTGGTGAAGTACGGCATCATCTCTTCCAGCACACGCGGATCCAGCGGCGTGGTGGCGTGGTTGTCCATGTAGATCGGAAGACTTACGCCCGCAGGCACTGCAACCTGGCTGTCAACTGTGCTCATATTCGTCTCCATCCTCGACTCGCTTCGCTCTTCACACCTTCAATGCCACCAACTCAGCCGCCTCGCGCTCTCGCGCTGCCGGTTGTTCGTGCTCTGTCAAATCCTGAATGCTGATGCTCTTCAAAACCCCGGCGATGGTCTCGTTGACCCGCGCCAGCGGCTCCTTGATGGTGCAACTCGATCCCAGTTCGCAGCCGGTCTTTCCTTTGGTGCAAGAGGTGATGAAAAACGGCCCGTCGATGGCCAGTATCACCTCGTAGGCCGAGATCGAACGCGCCTCCCGCGCCACCGCGTAGCCGCCATTCATGCCGGCGTGGGAGCGCAAGAGGCCGGATTTGGTCAACTGTTGAAGGATTTTGGCCAGCAACTGCGCTGGAATCCCGTATGCGTCGGCCACATCTTTCGCGCTCAGCGCGGGCTTCTCCGGGTGCTCGGCAAGAAACTTGAGCGCCATCAGGCCGTAATCCGCTTTTTTGGTTAGCTTGAGCATTGAATATCCGACTTCTTCGGTCCGTATTCAGTATACGACCGTTTCTGTCGGAATTACAAGTGCCGACTAGAATATTTTCCACAATCGGTAATATGCATTGCCGGGAAATTTTCTGCGATGGAGCAAAAGATTCAACAAATATCAGTTTAAATTTGCGGGAAATGTCGATACAATCCGGTGGAAGAGTACCATATTTCACGAATACCAGGACCAATGGCCGCAGTTTGCAAACATCCCAAGGTATGCATCGTCTCCCGACACGAGGACACCGAGTTTGTCGAGTGCCAGGATTGTGGCGAGGTCTTTGACTCCGATGAGTTTCGCGACATGGAGATCGAAGAGTCCGCCGAAACAGAACCCAGTCTGGAAGACGCTTGAAGTGAGGGAACTCTGATTATTTAGCGCTGTGGCCGTTGACGCCGTTGGTGCCAACCCGCTTGGCCGCGATCCAGGCATAGTGTAGCCCCGAGGCCACGGTTAGCCCGATCGTGGCATCCAGCGCCACCAAACGAAATACGTCTACGGTGTAGACCGCCGCGGGCTGTTGCCACATCCTGCTTTGTAGCAGTGCCTGTTGTAGCAGCACTGCGGCAACCGCTGAGACCTGGGCCAGGGTATTGGCTTTGCCCAGAAGGCTGGGGCTGAACTCCCGTCGGCCTGTGGCTGCATACAGAATGGCTGCCACTAGCAGGATTCCCACATCCCTGCCGAAGACCAGCACCGTTACCGTGACGGGAATCAGTGACATATGCATTAGCACCAGGAAGATGGTGCTTAAAAGCAGCTTGTCGGCCACCGGGTCCAGGTACTCACCTAGTTGGCTGCGCTGCTTGAGCAGGCGCGCCAGCAGGCCATCCAGCGCGTCGGTCAGTCCCGCGGCCACAAACAGCGCAAAGCTCAGCGCAAAGTGGCGTTCCAGAATGGCGGCCACCAGGAACGGTGCCATGCAGATGCGCAACAGCGTCAGCAGGTTAGGGGCGGTGCGGTAGCGGTTAAATCGTGCGCTGGCAAGGTCGTTCATAACGGCTTCAGGAATCCAACTCACGATGGTATAGCATGGGCGGGTGCAGCCGCCACCTTTTCTAGACGCCCCATATCCTGATAGACTGACTGAGGTTGCTTTGCAGGCGCGTAGCTCAGTTGGTTAGAGCGCTTCCTTGACACGGAAGAGGTCGCTGGTTCGAATCCAGTCGTGCCTACCATATAAATCAAGCATTTAGAGGCTCCCCTCCCTTGCTGCTTGGCAGCAAATTGGCAGCAAATCTCAAAACCTTCGTCGATGAAGGTTTTGAATCCTTCCCATCTCTCCTTTCTGAAGCGCCTTTTGGCTGTCCCGATTTCAATTTGTTTCTGGTTACAGGCATCTCGACGACCCGAGTCTCCGACTCCAGCCCCGCAGTCGCCGGCTTTGCCGTGCTTTGTGTAGACCGGGAGGTTGCCACCGCCCCGCCTCCACCTGTACCGGTTTTCAGCTCCCTGTGGATTGAGTTGACCGTCGCCCGGACCCCTTCGGGAAGTTCCTGCATATAGACATCCGTGGTTGTAGCCGTCCGCGAGTGCCGCAGGATGCCCTGCACATCCTTGACCGTGCCCTTCCTCTGGGCCAGTGTAGCGATGGAGCGCCGGATGACCTGGAACGTCAGCTTCGGCAGCTCCAGTTCCTCGGCCAGTTTGTGCAACACCCGGTTGCGGAAGTTGCTCGAATCGAGAAATCCGCCGATTCTGTTGGGAAAGATGAACGCATCTGGAGATGGATCCATGCTTAGCTTCTTCCACTCGACCAACTCCGCCGCCAGTTCCGTGGCGATCGGAGTCGTCGTGAGGCTTCCGCGTGTCTTTCCCCAGGGGCGAATCTTTCCTTTGTATGTGGTTTCCATGATTGTGATCGATGGAACTGCCGGATTGAAGCACTTCCATCGCAGGCCGAACAACTCACCTGGACGCAGAGCATTGGACATATCGAGTTCGAGCAGAATCCGATCCCGGAGGCCAAGCTCCGACAAGGCAGCCCTCAACTGATCCCACGTCAGGGTGGTCTTGTCGGTCTCCCGAAGGTGCGCCGGAATCCTCACCGAACGCGCGGGGTCTTTTGCGAGGAAATCCTGATCGGCCGCCTCGCCAAAGATCGCTCGCATATAGGTCCGAATCTGCAGCACTCTGTCCTTTGAGCGGGTTTTCGCCAGTTTGTTGAGGTGGGTTTGCAGAGCGAACTTATCGATGTTTTCGAGGCGAACATCTCCGAATTCATCGACCAGATCTGCCTCGATGATGTGCTTCTTCACCTTGGCAGTCTCCTCTCTCCAACCCCCCTCCTTCAATGGCAGGTAGCGGTTGCGAACGAACCATCCGAAGGTGACGGCTCCATTGATCATGGATCTGTCCCCTGTGGACTGTCCGCCCAATCTGGCGATCTCGCCCTCCAGCTTTTCCCTGGCCTGAAACTTCGATATTTCTGACTTCAGTCCAGGAATCACCTGAGCGATGACGGGTTTGGGTTCATCGGTTGCCGAGTCAAGTTCCGTTCTGCGGAAATATCCGTACCACTTCTTCCCACGTAACCGAACCCAGCCCTTCTGGTGTGAACTTCCCATTTATTCCTCATTTTCTGTGTGGGGG
>Ga0181529_10002488_pt1 | contig 22012 bp, 17 predicted proteins | sample PEATcosm2014_Bin_36_FD_119763 | JGI IMG/M metagenome (GOLD analysis project Ga0181529, IMG submission 119763) | Peatland microbial communities from MTU Mesocosm Facility, Houghton, MI, USA - PEATcosm2014_Bin10_30_metaG | ecosystem: Environmental > Terrestrial > Soil > Wetlands > Peat | place... | reverse complement strand
TTCTGATGCACAGAATGCATATTGATATTGCAGAGAGAGTCGCCTAAGTGTCTGAAATAGCATGGCTATATTAACAGGCTCATAACCTGAAGGCCGCAGGTTCAAATCCTGCCCCCGCAACCACCGACATTCGACCCGCCCCTGCGCCTCCCGGCCGGGGGCGGTTGCTTTTGGCGGGCGCCGAAATGCGCGCCAATCGACGGCCCCTCGGACGGCCCGCGCGTCAATTCGACGAATTGGCCTTGCGCTCTTCCGGCGCGGTCGACTCCGGCCCTATTGCCAACCTGCGCCATCGTGGCAAATTGTGGCTTTGGTTGGAGTCGTGGCGCGATGCGCGCCGCCGGAGCAGGGCGCCGATGACGCGTGGCCTCAATTCGACCCCGCCCGCTTGGACGCCGGCCGGCTTAAGGTCGATTTCGACGCAGCGGTCGAGATCATGGAACAGGTCGGGCGCGACATGCAGGGCAAGCACTGAAGAGACCGACCTCGGCGTCTTGACCGCCGTCGCGGCCGTCTGCGGAAGGGGCTGAGACGTCACGGACATGCGGGGCGACGGGCAAGACCAGCATCAAGCGGCGATCGCCGCCCTGCCAATTTGGACCGGGGACGTTCTCGTCTCGCGTCTACACGGCGGGATTACCAACGAGAATTTTGTCGTGACCGACGCGGCCGGTCGGTTCGTCGTCCGCTTCGGCGACGACATTCCCGTCCATGGCGTGATGCGGTTCAACGAGCTCGCGGCGGCTCGGGCCGCGCACGCCGCCGGCCTTTCGCCGGAAGTCGTTTTCGCCGCGCCGGGCGTGATGGTCTCGCGCTTTCTCGAAGGGCGGTCGCTCGCGCCCGAGGATGTGCGCGACGCGCGCAATCTGCCGCGCATCGTCAATCTGATCCGGCGCTGCCACTATGACGTGGCGCCGCGCTTTCGCGGGCCGATTCTCGCCTTCTGGGTCTTCCAGGTGATCCGTTCCTATGTCGAAGACCTGCGCGCGCACGGCGCGCGCGTCGTCGATCGCCTGCCGGCGCTGGAAAGACAAGCGGCGGCGCTGGAGGCGTTGGTTGGGCCGGTGACGATCGTCTTTGGCCACAACGATCTTCTCGCCGCCAACATCTTTGACGACGGCGAACGCCTCTGGCTCATCGATTGGGACTACGCCGGCCTCAACAGCCCGCTGTTTGATCTCGCCAACCTGGCGTCGAACAACATCTTCGGCCAGGAAGAGGAGCGAGCGCTGCTCACGGCCTATTTCGGCGTTGAGCCGGACGCGAACGTGTTGCAGGCCTTCGAAGCGATGAAATGCGCCTCGCTGATGCGCGAGGCGCTGTGGGGCGCGGTGTCCGAGATCCATTCGCGGATCGAATTCGATTACGCCGCCTACGCCGAAGACTATTTCGACCGTCTTTCGGCCGCGCAGGAGCGCGTCGGGCTGTGACGCCTTCCAGTTATGTCAGCGAGAACCAACAGAAGTTGGACGATTGTGTGGATATGCGAGGCTATCCGTTGACATGCCTGCCAACGTTCGGCACAGACTGAAATCGATGGAGGACGGCGATCGGCGGAGGGTCGCCAACCTGAAGCCTGTGCCGCAAAGCCTCTGCGGCGAGCGAGGAGACCATGGCGACCTTTCCCACTCAGGCGCGCGTCGTCGTCATCGGCGGCGGGATCATCGGCTGCTCCACCGCCTACCACCTGGCGAAGCTCGGCTGGAAAGACATCGTCCTGCTCGAGCGCAACAAGCTGACTTCCGGCAGCACTTGGCACGCCGCCGGGCTCGTCGGCCAGTTGCGGTCGAGCGCCAACATCACCCAACTGCTCGGCGAGTCGGTGAAGCTTTACCGCACTCTGGAAGCGGAGACCGGCCTCGCCACCGGCTGGAAGATGAACGGCGGCCTGCGGCTCGCCTGTAATCCGGATCGCTGGATCGAGGTGAAGCGCCAGGCGACCACGGCGCGCTCATTCGGCCTCGAAATGCACCTACTGACGCCGAAGGAGGCGCGCGACCTGTGGCCGCTGATGGACGTCTCCGACGTGATCGGCGCGGCGTTCCTGCCGACCGACGGCCAGGCCAATCCTTCCGACATCGCCCAATCGCTCGCCAAGGGCGCGCGAACGAACGGCGCGACGATCTTCGAGGATGTCGAGGTTGTCGCCATCGAGATCGCGCGCGGCCGCGTCGCGGCGGTGAAGACCAGCCGCGGTCGAATCGCCTGCGAAACCGTCGTCAATTGCGCCGGGCAATGGGCGCGGGAGGTCGGCAAGCTCGCCGGCGTCAACGTGCCCCTCGTTTCGGTGCAGCATCAGTACATGGTCACTGAGGCGATCCCCGGCGTGACGCCGAGCCTGCCGACGCTGCGCGACCCCGACCGCCTCACTTATTACAAGGAGGAGGTCGGCGGCCTGGTGATGGGCGGCTACGAGCCCAACCCGATTCCCTGGGCCGTCGAAGGCTTGCCGCGCGATTTCGAATTCCAACTCTTGCCGTCGAACTTTGATCATTTCGAGCCGATCATGGAACTGGCGCTCGGCCGCGTCCCCGCTCTCCATTCCGCCGGCGTCAAGCAACTGATCAACGGCCCGGAGAGCTTCACCCCCGACGGCAACTTCATCCTTGGCGAAGCGCCGGAATTGGCTGGATTCTTCGTTGGCGCCGGCTTCAACGCCTTTGGCATCGCCTCGGGTGGCGGCGCCGGCAAGGTGCTGGCGGAATGGGTGGCGGGCGGCCAGGCGCCTTACGACCTCTGGCCGGTCGACATTCGTCGCTTCGGCCGCAACCACCAGGACGTCAACTGGGTGCGCGAGCGCACGCTGGAAGCCTACGGCAAGCATTACACGATCGCCTGGCCGCACGAAGAGCACCGAAGCGGCCGGCCGCTGCGCCGATCGCCGCTCTACGACCGCTTGCGCGCGCAAGGCGCCGTTTTCGGCGAGAAGCTCGGCTGGGAGCGGCCGAACTGGTTTGCGCGCGAAAACGAGCGCGCCGAGGACGTTCTCTCCTTCGCCCGCCCCAACTGGTTCGAGGCGGTGGCGCGCGAGCACAGGGCGACGCGCGAATCCGTCGGCCTGTTCGACCAGACTTCCTTCGCCAAGTTCATGATGGTCGGCCGCGACGCGGAGGCGGCGCTCTCTTGGATCGCCGCCAACGACGTCGAAAAGCCGGTCGGCAGTCTCGTCTATACCCAGATGCTCAACGCGCGCGGCGGCATCGAATGCGACCTGACGCTCGGCCGCCTCTCGCAAACGACGTTCTACGTCGTCACCGGCACCGGCTTCGCCACCCACGACTTCGACTGGATCCGCCGCAACATTCCCCCCGGCCTCGACGCCGAGCTTGTCGACGTCACCTCGGCCTACGCGACGCTCGCCCTGATGGGACCGAACGCGCGGCGGGTGCTGGAAGGCGTGACGACAGACGACGTCTCCAACGCCGGATTCCCGTTTGGCCAGATCCACGCGATCGGCGTCGCCGGCGCGCCTGTCCTGGCGCTGCGCGTCACCTATGTCGGTGAACTCGGCTGGGAGCTGCACGTCCCGACCGAATTCGCGATCGCCGTCTACGACGCGCTGATGCGCGCCGGCGCGAGCCACGGCATCGTCAACGCCGGTTACCGCAGCATCGAGAGTATGCGTCTCGAAAAAGGATACCGCGCCTGGGGCGCCGACATCGGACCCGACTACACGCCGCTTGAAGCCGGCCTCGGCTGGGCCGTCAAGCTCAGGAAGGCGACGCCTTTCCTCGGCCGCGACAGCCTGGAAGCGCAACGCGCCGGCAAACTGAAGAAGTACCTGTGCACGTTTACGCTCGACGATCCCGAAATGGTGCTGCTTGGGCGCGAAACGATCTATCGCGACGGCGAACGGGTCGGCTGGCTGAGCAGCGGCGGTTTCGGCCATACGATCGGCAAGCCGATCGGCATGGGCTACGTGCGCCGCCCGCAAGACGGCGTCGACGCCGACTTCCTCGCCGCCGGGCGTTACGAGCTCGAAGTGGCGACCGAGCGCGTCGCTTGCGCGCTGCACACGACGCCGCTCTACGACCCGAAGATGGAAAGAATCAAAGCCTAGCGATTGCAACGGCTCAGGCGCGCGAGGCGGCCTCGGGGGTGACGATCCGCACGCCCGCTTCTTCGAGCTGGCGCAGAAAATCTGCGCCGGGGCGGGCGTCGGAGACGACGAGATCGACGGCCGACAGGTCGCAGATTCGCACTGGCGCCTCCCGGCCGAACTTCGATTGATCGGCGACGATCCAGACTTCGTCCGCCTGCTCCATCGCCGCGCGGCTGAATTCGGCCTCGAACAGATGGAAGTCGACGAGATCGCCGCGGGCGGCGATTCCCGCCACCGAGATCACGGCATAGCGAACCTGAAATTGCCGGATGAACGCGATCGCCGCCGCGCCGAATGCGGCTGCGTCGTCGCCGCCCAGTTCGCCGCCGGCCATGAAGACGCGATTGCCGTTTCGTGAGGCGAGCCGCCAGGCGATTTCGGCGGAGTTCGTCACGACGACCAGGTTCGAGCGAATGGACAGGGCCTCGGCGACGTAGGCGCTCGTCGCGCCGTTATCGAGGATCAGGCTGTCGCCGTCGCGCACCATGTCGCGCACGAGATTGGCGATGATGCGCTTGGCGCCGCGATTGAGCTGCAGGCGGCGTTGAAACGGCGCTTCGTCCTGTCGGTCGGGCGCCATAACGCCGCCGTGAAAACGCAGAACCATGCCGCGTTCGATCAGCGGCTTGACGTTACGCCGGATCGTCTCGGTCGACACCGCCAGCCGGTTGGCGAGGTCGGCGATGCTGCAACTGCCGGTCTCGCGCACCGCGTGAAGGATGTCGGTTTGCGTTTTCAGCGACATCGATCGTGTCCTCCCGGGCGCGACCGGGCTCGCCCCGACGGGCAAAAGCCGCGGCAAGCCACGCAGGCGCCTGCGCGACTCACAGAAATCGTGGTTTCCCGCCGAATGCAAGATGGCGCTGCGGGGCGGGGCGCGGCGCTTCGTCGCCAGACTCAGCGCCGGGTTGGCTCGTTCGGCGGGACAGCGGTCGCCTCGCGCAACCGCTCGAGTTCCTCGATGCGTTTGCGGGCGAAGTTCCCCAAACGCTCGGTGACCGCGGCGGTCAGCTTTTCGACCACCGCCAGCAGCGCGACGTTGGAGTCCCAGCGCGACGGCGCTGCGACGCGGCAAGCAACCACGTGCGCCGACCGGCGTGACAGAGGCGAAAGCCACTGGTCTGTGATCAGCACCAGCACGACGCCGCGCTCGGCGGCGGCGCGCGCAAACGACATCACATCCTCCTGGTAACGCCGGACGTCGAACACGACCAGCACGTCCTTGCGCTTGATGTCGAGCAGGCGGTCGCGCCAGACGCCGATGCCGGGGGGAACGTGCCAGACGTCAGGTCGCACCAAGCTGAGGTGCACGGCGAAATAGCGGGCGAGCGCGTCGGTGAAGCGACCGCCGATCAAGTGGATCGAACGACGCCGGTCGCTGATCAGTTCGACAATAGCGGAGAATTCTGCGGCAGGCAGGTGGCGAAAGGTGCCGGCGAGATTGGCGAGCGTCGCTTCGGCGAAAGGATCGCTCGTCGCGTGGTCCGAACTGCGCGCGCGCGCCGTTCGCGTCGGCTTGGCGAGCGGCGAAGCCATCTGCTCTTCCAGTTCTTCGCGCAGTTGCCGCTGGAAGTCCGGATAGCCCTCGAAGCCGAGCTTGGCGACGAAACGCAGCACGGTCGGGGCGCTGACCTGCGCCCGTTCGGCAAATTCGGCGACCGGCGCTAGCCCAGCGGCCGGGTAGTTGGCGAGCAGAGCCTGCGCCGCCTGGCGCTCTCGCGTCGTGAGCAAGTCGATCGATTCGCGGATGTACTCGGCGATCGACGCCCGGTCGTCCGTTTCCGCCGCCCTGCCCATTCCCTCACCCTCCTTGCCCATCCAAGATACAGAACTTCCGCCGGCGCCCAAATTGTAACCCAAATTTCGGGATTGACAGGTTCGCGTGAAATGTAACTACAATACCAATCACGGAGAGCCGCGCCGTTCCGGCGGAACGCGGCCCAGCCAAGGACGGGAGAACGAATGACGAGGACGGAGACCGTCGACGTCGCGGAATTCGCGGTGGCGATCGAGCGGGCGAACGGGACCTCTCCGATCGTCCTCGTGTGCGACCACGCCTCCAACGACGTTCCCGCCCGTTATCGCGCCTTGGGGTTGAGCGCGACCGATCTCGAACAGCATTTCGCCTGGGATCCCGGCGCGCTCACAGTCGCTCGCAGTCTCTCGGAAATGCTTGACGCTCCGCTCGTTTCCGGTCGCGTGTCGCGATTGGTGATCGACGTCAATCGCGATCCTGCCGATTCCGATTCGATCGTCGCCGTGGGCGAACGGACGCCGGTTCCGGGCAATCAGAATCTGTCTTCGTCCGAGCGTCGCCAACGCGTCGTGGACGTCTACGAGCCTTACCACGCCGCGCTCGACATGGTGTTGCGCGATCGCGCCTCGCGCGGCCGCGCCAGCGTGCTGATTGGCGTCCACAGCTTCACCCCCAGTCTGCATGGCGTTTCGCGACCGTGGCACTGTGGCATCTTATTTGCTGACAACCGTCAAGTCGCCGACGCGATTGTTGGCGCGCTGCGCTGCGAGGACGGCCTCAACGTGGGCGTCAACGAGCCGTACGCGCCGTCGGACCGCGTCTACCACACGCTGTCTCGCCACGGCGACTCCAAAGGACTGGCGACGGCGATGATCGAGATTCGCAACGACCTTGTGGTCGGCGCGGATGAGCAGAACGCGTGGGCGAGGCGCCTTGCGCGGGCATTGGAGGCGGCAATAGAGGGGACAGTTCCATGAGCGAAGAGGCGATCGACACACCATATTCAGGCGGCGGCGAATACACAGACGCCGACCGTCGGCACGACATCCACACCTTGCACGCCATGGGCTACGCCCAGGAACTCGAACGGCGCATGAGCGCCTTTTCGAATTTCGCCGTTTCATTCTCCATCATCTGCATTCTCTCCGGCGGCATCAATTCGCTTGCACAGGCGACCGCCGGCGCCGGCGGCGCCTCGATCGGCATCGGCTGGCCGCTGGGGTGTCTCATCTCCGGCGTGTTCGCCCTGGCGATGGGCCAGATCGCCTCGGCCTATCCGACCGCCGGCGGGCTCTATCACTGGAGCTCGATTCTCGGCAATCGCTTCACCGGCTGGTTGACCGCATGGCTCAATCTGCTCGGATTGGTCACCGTGCTGGGCGCGATCAATGTCGGCACCTGGGGATTCTTCTCCGGCGCCATCGCGCCGTGGTTCCCTGCGCTCAACGTCGACGCGTCGACGGCTGAGGGGTTCCGCAATCAGATCCTCTTCGTCGTCATCATCACTGGCGCGCAGGCTTTGATCAACCACTTCGGCATCAGGCTGACGGCGAAGCTGACCGACTTCTCCGGCTATCTGATCTTCGCCGCGACGATCGTGCTGACGATCGCCTGCTTCGCCTTCGCCGAGCACTGGGACTTCACGCGGCTGTGGACGTTCAGCAACTTTTCCGGCGACGCCACTTACAACGCCGCCAATGAACTGAAGGGCGATCCGATCTGGCCGAACAAGGTCAGCGGCTTGATGGTGTTCATGCTGAGCCTGCTGGTGCCCATCTATACGATCACCGGCTATGACGCTTCCGCCCACACCTCGGAGGAAACCCACAAGGCGGCCCTGTCGGCGCCGCGCGGCATGACCAACTCGGTGTGGTGGTCGTCGGTCTTCGGCTACGTGATGCTGATTGGTTTCGTGTTCCTCATCCCGGATACGAAGGAAGCCGCCAAGCAGGGCTGGAACGTGTTCTTCTGGGCGCTCGACCAGCGCTTCCCGGTGTGGCTGAAAGACGTGCTCTACGTCGCGATCTTCGTCTCACAGTTCTTGTGCGGGCTGGCGACGGTTACCTCGGCGTCGCGCATGATCTTCGCCTTTGCGCGCGACGGCGGCTTGCCCGGGTCGAGCTTCCTGCGCAAGATCAGCCCGCGTTACCGCACCCCAAACGTCGCGATCTGGGCCGCTTCGACGCTGGCGGTGCTGTTCGTCTGGGGCGCGTCGCTGGTCACCATCGGCGGGTCGACGGCCTATTCGATTGTCGTTTCCTGCACCGTCATCTTCCTCTTCTTCTCGTTCGCCATCCCGATCACCCTTGGGCTGCTGGCGTATGGCAAGACGTGGACGAAGATGGGCCCGTGGAATCTCGGCGGCCCGCTCTTCAAGGTGGTGGCGGTGGTGTCGATCGTGTCGGCAGTGCTGATCTTCTTCATCGGCGTCCAGCCGCCGAACGACTGGGCGCTGTGGATCACGGTCGGCTTCCTGGTGTTGACGGCGATTGTCTGGATCGCTTTCGAGCAGCGCCGCTTCCAGGGACCGCCGATCGGCGAAATGATCGCCAAACGCCAGGCGGCGATCGTCGCCGCCGAGAAGGCGCTCGGCGAGGCCTGAGGGCGCTCAAGAGCCCGCCTGTCTCGTCCGGCGTGCTAAGAGATCTGGCGCGAGAGCTTCGGCTCTCGCGCCGCATGTTCGTTCCGTCGCGTCGCCGAGGCCAATAATGTCCGAACTGAATATCAGGACCGCCAGCGAGCTCGCAGACTACGTTCGCCAGAGAAATCTCGACTATGTCAAAGTTGGCGTGTTCGACGTCGACGGCGTCATGCGCGGCAAGTACATGGGCCGCGACAAATTTCTCTCTTCGCTCGAAAAGGGCTACGGCTTCTGCGACGTCGTGCTCGGCTGGGACAGCAACGACCAGCTCTACGACAACGTGAAGCTGACCGGTTGGCACACCGCCTATCCCGACGCGGGCCTGCGCCTCCTGCCCGAGACGACGCGGCTCATTCCCTTTGAGGGCGACCTACCGCTGGTGCTGAGCGAGTTCTCCGGCGCGCACGAAGCCGTCTGTCCGCGCGGGGCGCTGCGGCGCGTTCTCAAGCGCGCCAGCGACATGGGCTTCGACGTGGCGAGCGCCGTCGAATACGAGTTCTTCATGTTCGAAGAGACGCCGCATTCGGTGCGCGAGAAGAACTACCGCGATCTCAAGAATGTTTCGCCGGGATTCTACGGCTATTCCGTGCTGCGCTCGACGGTGCACGCCGAATTCTATCACGAGCTGCTCGACATGTGCCGCGCCATGGACATGGAGCTCGAAGGCCTCCACACGGAGACCGGGCCCGGCGTGCTCGAGGCGGCGATCCGCGTCGACGGCGCGCTCGCCGCCGCCGACAAGGCGGCGCTGTTTAAAACGTTCACCAAAGTGCTGGCGCAGCGCCGCGGTTGGATGGCGACGTTCATGGCCAAATGGTCGCGCAATTGGCCGGGCCAGTCCGGCCACATCCATTGCTCGCTGTCGCAGAGCGGCAAGGGCGCGTTCTATGACCCCAGCAAGCCAAACGGCATATCCGACGTCATGCGCTGGTGGATCGGCGGCCAGCAAGCGCTGATGCCGGAGTTGCTAGCGATGGTCGCCTGCACGGTGAATTCGTACACGCGGCTCATTCCCGGCTTCTGGGCGCCGACCGACGCGACTTGGGGCTTGGAGAACCGCACCTGCGCGCTGCGGGCGATCGTCGGCTCCGAGAAGTCGCAACGCGTCGAGTATCGGATCGCCGCCGCCGACATCAATCCTTACGTTGCGTTGGCCGCTGCGATCGGCTCCGGTCTGTGGGGCGTCGCCAACCGCATCGAGCCCGATAAGCCGATCGAGGGCAATTCCTACGACAAGAAGCATGCGCAAAGACGGCAGTTGCCGCGCACCCTATGGGACGCGGCGCAACGGCTGAAGGCATCGAAGGCGGGGCGCGAATTGTTTGGCGACGCCTTCGTCGACCATTACGCGGCGACCCGCGAGTGGGAGGAGCGGGAGTTCCGCAAGGCGATCACCGATTGGGAACTCGATCGCTACTTCGAAATCATCTAGAGTTTTCGACCTCGTCTGAGGCGCGGATCGCGACGCGGCGGGGCGTCGCGCGTTGGAGAGAGGAATGACGAAACACATCCGGTGCATCTCGCCCGTCGACGGGCGCGTCTACGTCGATCGCCCGCCGGCGAGCCAGAAGGAAATCGACGCGACGTTGTCCAGCGCGCGCGCCGCGCAGAAGGCGTGGCGCAAGGTTCCGGTCAAGGAACGCGCCGCGCTGGTGGTCGGCGTCGTCGACGCGCTGAAGGCGATGGGCCCGGAGATCGCCGAGGAACTCGCCTGGCAGATGGGCCGGCCGATCCGCTATGGCCAGGGCGAACTGCGCGGTCTCGAAGAGCGCGCCCGCTACATGGCCTCGATCGCCGAAGAGGCGTTGGCGCCGATCGCGCCGAAGGACGTGCGCCCCGGCTTCGAGCGCTATATCGCCCGCGAGCCGGCGGGGATCGTCTTCACCATCGCGCCGTGGAACTATCCCTATCTGACGACCGTCAATTCCGTCGTGCCGGCGCTGATCGCCGGAGATGCGGTGCTGTTGAAGCAGGCGGCGCAGACCTTGCTGGTCGGCGATCGCTTCCAAAGGGCGTTCGATCAGATCGGCCTGCCGAAGGGCCTGCTGACTCACATCGTGCTCGAGCACGACCAGACGGAAGCGATCATCGCCGGCGGCCAGGTCGACCATGTCGCTTTCACGGGTTCGGTCGAAGGCGGTCGGATCATGGAGCGGGCGGCGGCCGGCACGTTCACCACCCTCGGCCTCGAACTCGGCGGCAAAGATCCAGCCTACGTGACGCCAGACGCGAATCTCAAATTCGCAGTCGAGAATCTGGTCGACGGTGCCTTCTTCAATTCCGGCCAGTGCTGCTGCGGCATCGAGCGCATTTACGTGCACGAGTCGCGTTACGACGCCTTCCTCGAGGCTTACGTCGCGCTCACCTCGCAATATGTGCTCGACGATCCGCTCAAGGAATCGACGACCCTCGGGCCGATGGCGCGCGTCAATCTCGCCGAGGTCGTGCGCGAGCAGACGCGCGAAGCGCTCGCCAAGGGCGCCAAGGCGCATATCGACTCAGCCGCCTTCGCCATGGACAAGCCGGGCAGCCCCTATCTCGCGCCGCAAGTGCTCACCGGCGTCGATCATGCAATGAGCGTGATGCGCGAAGAGAGCTTCGGCCCGGTGATCGGCATCATGAAAGTGAAGGATGAGGCCGAGGCGATCGCCCTCATGAACGACAGCCCCTACGGCTTGACCACCTCGATCTGGACCGAGGACGTCGAAGAGGCCAAGCGCGTCGGGGCGGAAATCGAGACCGGCACGGTCTACATGAACCGCTGCGATTATCTCGATCCCGGGCTCGCCTGGACGGGGGTCAAGGACACCGGCTACGGCGCGTCGCTGTCCGCGCTCGGCTACGGCGCGCTGACCCGGCCGAAGAGCTACCACCTGCGGCTGTCGACGGCCGGCTGAGCCGAAACGGCCGCCGAGCCGCACTACGGGAGACGAATTCGATCATGTCCGTCAAAGCCAATTGGAACTACCCGACCGCCATCCGCTTCGGCGCCGGGCGCATCGCCGAGCTGCCGGAGGCGCTGAAGAGCCTCGGCGCGTCGCGGCCGTTGCTCGTCACCGATCCGGGCGTCGCCAAGTTGCCGGCCGTCGCGCAAGCGCTTGACGCGTTGCGCGCCGCCGGACTGGCGGCGGAGGCGTTTTCCGACGTCAAGCCCAACCCGATCGAAAGCAACGTCGCCGCCGGCGTCGCCGTCTTCCGCGCCGGCCGCCACGACAGCGTCGTCGCGTTCGGCGGCGGTTCGGCGCTCGACGTCGGCAAAGTCATCGCCTTCATGGCCGGCCAGACGCGGCCGATGTGGGACTTCGAGGACATCGGCGACTGGTGGACGCGCGCCGATCCGAACGGCATCGCGCCGATCGTCGCCGTGCCGACCACCGCCGGCACCGGCTCCGAGGTCGGCCGCGCCGGCGTCATCACCCAAGAAGCGACGCACACCAAGAAGGTCATTTTCCACCCGAAGATGATGCCGTCGATCGCGATCTGCGACCCCGAGCTGACCGTCGGCTTGCCGCCTTATCTGACGGCGGCGACGGGCATGGACGCACTGGCGCATTGTCTGGAAGCCTATTGTGCGCCCGGCTACCACCCGATGGCCGAAGGCGTCGCCGTCGAAGGCGCGCGCCTGGTTAAAGAGAACCTCCTGCGCGCGACCCGCGACGGCGCCGACATCGAAGCGCGCGGCAACATGATGTCTGCCGCCGCTATGGGCGCCACCGCGTTCCAGAAGGGGCTCGGCGGCATGCACGCGCTCTCCCATCCAGTCGGCGCCCTCTACAACACGCATCACGGCATGACCAACGCGGTGTTCATGCCCTACGTGCTTGCCTTCAACGAGAGCGCGATCGCCGACAAGACGGCGAGGCTCGCCGCCTGGCTCGGCCTCGCCAAGCCGAGCCACGCCGGCCTGATCGATTGGGTGCTGCGCCTGCGTGAAGATCTCGGCGTGCCGCATACGCTGGCCGGCATTCAAGTCGACGGCGCGCGCATCGACGAGATCGCCGCCGCGGCGGTCGTCGACCCGACGGCTGGCGGTAATCCGGTCAAGCTCGACAAGGCCGCCGCGACGAAGATCTTTGTGGCGGCCCTGGAGGGGAAGGTCTGACCGCCCGGCGCGCCGGCCGCCGCCGGCGGCCTGGCATAGTTCAGAGTTTCACCATCACGTGCCGGACCGCCGTGTAGTCCTCGAGCGCGTAGATCGACATGTCCTTGCCGTAGCCCGACTGCTTGAGGCCGCCGTGCGGCATCTCGTTGGTCAACATGAAATGGCAGTTCACCCAGGTCGCGCCATATTGCAGGCGTGCGGCCGTCGCCATGGCCTTGGACACGTCGCGGCTCCAGACGGACGAAGCGAGGCCGTAGTCGGAATCGTTGGCCCAATCAACCGCCTCGTCGATGTCGGCGAAGCGTGTGACTGAGACGACGGGCCCGAACACCTCGCGGCGCACGATCTCGTCGCTCTGCAGCGCGCCGGCGACGACGGTCGGTCGGTAATAGAAGCCCGGGCCTTCGATCGCAGCGCCGCCGACGGCGATCTCGATGTGCGGCTGTTGGCGCGCGCGATCGACGAAACCCGCCACCCGCGTCCGCTGACGGGCCGAGATGAGCGGCCCGATTTCGTTCAGCGCGTCGTCAACTTCGGCAAGCCGAATTGAGGCGACCGCCGTCGCGAGGTCAGCCACCAGCCGGTCGTAGACCTTCGCGCCGGCATAGACGCGGCACGCCGCCGTGCAGTCTTGCCCAGCATTGTAATAACCGAACGTGCGCAGGCCCTCGACCACCTGCTCGATGTCGGCGTCGTCGTAGACGATCACCGGCGCCTTGCCGCCGAGCTCGAGGTGCGTGCGCTTGATCGACCTCGAAGCCGCCAGCAATACTTTCTTGCCAGTGGCGACGTCGCCGGTCAGCGACACGATCGCGACGCGCGGATGGTTGATCAGCGGGCCGCCAACGCTCTCGCCGCGGCCGACGACGACATTGAGCACGCCCTCGGGCAAAATCTCGGCGGCGATCTCGGCAAGCTTCAGCGTCGTGAGCGGCGTCTGCTCCGACGGCTTCAGCACCACGGCGTTGCCGGCGGCAAGCGCCGGCGCGATCTTCCACGCCGCCATCATCAGCGGATAGTTCCACGGCGCGATCTGGCCGCAGACGCCGATCGGATCGCGCCGGACCATGGACGTGAAACCGTCGATGTATTCGCCCGCCGCCAGCGCCGGAACGACCCGCGCCGCGCCGGCGAAGAATCGGAAGCAATCGAGGATGGCGGGGATCTCGTCGCGCATCACCGCGTCGTAGGGCTTGCCGCAATTGAGCGCTTCGAGCCGGGCGAAGGCCTCCGCCTCCGCCTCGATTCGATCCGCTAAGCGCAACAACAGGCTCGAGCGGGCGGCCGGGGTCAGCCGACCGTAACGCACGAAGGCCTTGTCCGCGGCGGCGACGGCCGCTTCGACCTGGTCGATCGACGCTTCCGGCAGACGGAGCACGACCTCGCCCGTTCGGGGGTTCAAGATCTCTTCGGCCGTTTCTGTCCCAGCGACGAATTCCCCGCCAATCAGCATTTTGGAGGGAAGGACAGCGGTCATCTCAGGCTCCCATAGCGTTCGAGTCGAGCCGGTTGTCCGGCGACGGAAGCAGGATGACTTTTGGCGAGAACGTCAAGAGGTCAGGTCGCCGCCGTCGCTCCGTGCATGACGCTACGCTTGAGCCGCATCCAGAACCGAGACAACGCCACATGACGGCGCGCGCTGCGATGCCCCTTGGCGCGCGAAGCATGCGCTCGCCCCGACATGAAGATGAGCGGGGCACGCGGCGACGGCGAAGATCGGCGTCGGGCGCCATCGTCGTCGCAGTCTTTGACCGCCACGAAAGGCGACGTCCTGGCGCGCCGCGAGGCCTTCTTGACTTGGTCAATATATCACGTAATGTTCATCAACGGCTGCAACACATCAGTTCCGTAACTATTTCAGCGGTGCTAAGCATTACCAGCGTCAGTTCGGCGTGAGGTCCGTAAGACTTCGGCCACGTCGACAAATCCGTATCGAAACGACTGTCGTTACAGATTCTAGCGCGACAATCCGCCGGTCGTGCGCTGTCAGCGTTGTTTGGCGCCGGCAGTAGAGCAATCGTTCTGGATCAAGGCGGCAGGCTCGCCAGGGGAGATCATGTCAGATCAAACGCAGCGGATTCCCCGGCGGCGGTGGGGAATTGGAGTGCTCCTCGGCGCCGGCGTGCTCGTCAACTATTTCGACCGCATCAATCTGTCGGTTTCCGGGCCCCAGCTACAACACGAATTCGGTCTCACCACCGCTGAGATGGGATTGCTGTTCAGCGCCTTCTTCTGGTCGTACGCACTGCTGCAGATCCCCACCGGTCTTGTGCTGGACCGTTTCGGCGTGACCCTGGTCGGCCGGATCGGCTCGTTCCTGTGGGCCGGCGCGACGCTGCTGATCACTGTCGCCAGTGGATTTGGCGGAGTCCTTGCCGCTCGCGTCGTCCTTGGCGTCGCCGAAGCGCCGGCTTTCCCGGCCAACTCGAAGGCGACCGGCTATTGGTTCCCGCGCAAGGAGCGGGCGCTGTCGACGGCGATCTTCGACGCCGCCGCGAAATTCTCGAATGTCATCGGGGTGCCCGTCGTCGCCCTGGTCAGCGTCACGTTCGGCTGGCGGTGGGGCTTCGGCTTCACGGCGGCTTTGAGTTTCCTGTATTTCCTCGCCTTCCTGATTTTCTACCGCGATCCCAACGAGGACCCCAAGCTGAGCCAGGCGGAGCGTGACTACATCCACGCCGGCGGCGCCACCGCGGAGGGCCAGTCCGACAGCGGCGCTGGCCGCATGCTCAGCTACCTGCTCGCCAACCGCAAGGTGTGGGGGCTGACGATCGGCTTTGCCGCCTATGGCTACACCTTCTACCTGTTCCTGACTTGGCTGCCCGGATATCTCGTTCAAACGATGCACATGAGCATCCTGAAGTCGGCAGGCTACTCCACCATTCCGTGGTTGTGCGCGACCATCGCCGATCTGGTCGTCGGCGGCTGGCTAATCGATCATCTAATCGCCAGAGGCATGAACGAATCGCAGGTTCGCAAGACTGTGTTGATCTGCGGAATGCTGGTCGGCCTCGCGGTCTTTGGAGCGACCCAGACCACCAATCCGGCGTGGGCGATCTTGTGGATTTCGATCGCCCTCAGCGGGCTGTCGGCGGCGGCGCCGGTCGGCTGGTCGATCCCCTCGCTGATCGCCCCAAAGGGCGGCACAGGGACCATCGGCGGCATCATGAATTTCGCCAATAACATGATGGGCGTCGTCGCTCCGGCGGTCACCGGATTTGTCGTCGGCGAGACGCAGTCGTTCGGCAACGCGTTCCTGATCGCCGGCGTGGTGCTGGCGATCGGCATCCTGTCGTACGTCTTCGTCCTCGGGAAGATCGAGCCGATCGCCGATCCGCCAGAATCATGAGTTCGGCCGTAAACGAAGCGACCGCGGGAAGGACACCCCCGATCATCCTGATCGTCATGGGGGTGTCCGGCTCCGGCAAGACCACTGTGGCGGCTCTGCTGGCCGGTCGACTCAACTGGAAGTTCCAGGAGGGCGACGCCCTCCATCCGCAGGCCAACGTCGACAAGATGCACCAAGGCATACCGCTGACGGACGCCGACCGCCTGCCGTGGCTCGATTCCATCGCCGCTCTCATCGATCGCTGGAGCGTCGAGGGCGTCTCTGGGATCATCACCTGTTCGGCCCTGAAGCGCGCCTACCGGGATCGCATTCGCGCGGGACGGTCGGACGTCGAGTTCGCCTATCTGCGCGGGGCGCGCGAGTTGGTGTCCGCGCGGATAACCCAGCGAATGGGTCATTTCATGCCGGCGAGCCTGCTCGCCAGCCAGTTTGCGACGCTGGAGGAGCCCGGCGACGACGAACCGGCGATCATCGTCGACATTGGCGGTTCGCCCGATCAGATCGTCGAGGCCATCCTGGCCGCGTTGCAACACGAGCATCACGAACTCCGTCCGCATTCGGGCCGTGGCGCCGAGTAGCGCAAGATCCGGGGCGGCGATTCGTCGCCCTCTGTTCAAGAGCGTGGGCGTCCGCCGACCACAGGCCTAAACGCGCGCTCGCCAGCGGGCGTAGTAGTCGGCAAGGCCAGGAAGCGCCCAGGATTCGACCTTGCCGATGTCGCGCGGAAACACCGACGTGCGGCCGAGGGCGCGGAAGGCGAGCGCCGCCGCGCCCATCGCAGTGCCTTCGGCGTTGGTGTTGCGATAAAGCGACTGTCCTGGACGCAAGGCGGCGAGCGCCGCGCAGAGGGCGACGTTGTGCGCCAATCCGCCGTCGAGGATGATGTCGCCCGACGAGCTAACGAGATCGAGGCTCTGGGCCGTCATCATCGCGACATAGAGCGTGGCGATTGCGGCGCGATCCGCCATGCCCTCCGGCGCTGGCCCGACGAGGCGCCCGGCGTGCGCCGGAAACGGCCCGCCGGCGGCGAACGAGGGCAGCGCCATCTGGTCGCGGGCGATGGCGCGCCGCAGCATTTCCCCGCTCACCTCCTGGCGCGCCTGACCCGAGATCACGTCATATTCGCGCCCGCCCATGAAGCGGATGGTGGCGACCGACTCGCCGTCGACCGTGACGTTGGCCAGCATGTCGCGCGCCGGGTCGAGCCGATCGAGCGGGCAATCGGGATTGAAGATGATCATCCAGGTGCCGCTCGAGATCAGCGTGAAGTGGGAGAAACCGAGGCTCTTGTAATAGTAGAAGGCGGCGTTGCTGTCGTGGACGCCGTTGTGGACGCCGAGCCCGTCGCGCTCGCCGAGGAGCGCGCCAGCGGGCGCAAACGGCGGGAACTTCTCGGCCCAGCCGCGGCTGACGGCGAGCGTGCTGAACCGCCGGGCGCGCGGATCCCACAAGTGGGAATGGCAGCCGAGGAAGCTGACCTCGGAGACGAGCGCGCCGCAGAGGCGCCAGCACCAGTATTGCGGGTAGGTGAGGATATAGCGCGTGCGTGCGACGAGCGTTGGGTCGGACCACTGCTGGAAGAAGATCGTGCGGGCGAAATTGAGCCCGCCCGGCAGGTCGGGCGAATACGTCTCGGAAAAGGGCGGCGCGACGCGCGTGAATTCCGCACTCACTTCGGCTGGAAAATCCTGCTCGTAATCGAGGATCGGCGCCGCCAGCGCGTTGTCCTCGCCGATTAGCGCGCAGGTGGCGCCGTGGGTCGACACCATCAGTCCGCCGAGATCGTGGCGGCGGCGCAACTCGGCGAGCGCCGTCTCGAGCCAACCGAAAATCCCGTCGACGTCGAGCACGCGCAGACCGTGGTCGGCGACGACCTGCTGCGGATGGCGCAATTGCTCGAGAATCTCGCCGTCGCGCGAGAACGCAATCAACTTCGCGTTGGTCTTGCCAACGTCAAGGACGGCGACGGCGCCGGGCATTGCAAGTCTCCGTGGGCCGCGGTCAAGCGAGGAAGAACATTTCCTCCAACGGGATCGCGACCGGCGATCCGTCGGGATTTGCTCGCATGATGTCCTTCATATGGTCCCACCATTTGCGCATCACAGGATGGGCGGGCAGCGCGTCCATACGATGATCGTCTCGCCTTTCGAGATAGGCGAACAGGGCGTTCGTCTCGGGGTCGAGATAGATCGAGTAGTTCGAAACGCCCGCGTCGGCGAGCAGCGCTGCAAGTTCCGGCCATATCGCGTCATGCCGCTTGCGATATTCGGTCGCGCAGCCCGGGTTGAGGAACATCTTGACGGCTTGGCGTTGCATGTCAGGTCTTCTTTCGCAGCACCCGCGCGACCAGGTTCGGCGCGGCGATCGAGACGATCAACAGGGCGCCGTTGAGGATGCTGATGACGATGCCGGGGGTGTTGACTAGCGAAAGGCCAAAAGTCGTCAGGCCCAACACGAAGACGGCCAGCGTTACGCCGACAATCCCGCCGACGCCGCCGGTGATGGCGACGCCGCCGAGCACGACCATGGTTATGACTTCCAGCTCGAAACCAAGGGCGATGTTCGGGCGAGTCGAGCCGATGCGCCCTGTTAGCAGCACGGCCGCCAGTCCCGCCATCAACCCCATCAGCACGAATAGCCAGAAGCGAATCCGTTTCACCGGAACGCCGGAAAACAGCGCCGCCGTCGGGTTGCTGCCGATGGCGTAAAGGCGCCGGCCGATCGTCGTGTAGCGCAGGACGACGCCGAACAGCGCGGCGAGAATGAGAAAGAGGACAAACGAAATCGGGATTGGCAAGCGAGTCGAGATGTAGCCTTGCCCGATCGCCTGGAAATTCGCGGGGTATTTCGTCAGCGCCTGGTCGCCTAGCACGACCTGCGCAATGCCGCGAAATAGCGACATCGTCCCGATCGTCACCACGATCGACGGCACGGAAAACGCCGTCACCAGCGCGCCGTTGAATGCGCCGCATGTCACGCCGACGCCAAGGCCGATGACGATCAGAGCTGGCGTTGGCGCCCCGGCCTGCGCGGCGAGGCCCATCGCCAAAGAAGCGACCGCGATGATCGCCGCAATCGACAGGTCGATTTCACCGATGATGATGAGAAACGCCATCGCCAGCGCGAGGATGCCCTTCTCCGAGAAATTGAACGTGGCGTCGGAGAGATTGTAGAAATCGAGAAAATACGGCGAGATACTGGCGTTGAAGACAACGACGGCGATCAACAGCAGGACAAGGATCGTTTCCCAGCGCAGGAGAATGTCAGCAGGTCGAAGCGTCGGGCGGTCGGCGACTTCGTAGCGCGGCGCGGAGGCAGGAGTTGAGAGAGTCATGGCCGAGTTCCGCCGCTGGCGAGGAGTCGCGCTTTGTGCAGGATAAGCTTGCCGCCGCGCTTCTCTGAGCGGGCGTTGACGACCACGGCCGCAAGGATGACCGCGCCGGAGATCAGCGTCTGCCAGAACGGCGAGACGTTGATGACTGGCAAGGCGTTGACGACGACGCCGAGGAACAGGGCCCCGAGCAGCGCGCCGAAGACCGAGCCGACGCCGCCGGCGATTGAGACGCCGCCGATCACACAGGCTGCAATAATCGTGAGTTCGTAGCCTTGGGCGATCTCTGTGTAGGCGATGCCGTAGCGTGACACCCAGAGGTAACCGCAAAGCCCGGAAACCGCGCCAGCCAAGGTATGCACGAAGAATTGCTGCGAACCCAGCTCAATCCCGCAGTAACGCGCCGCCACCGGGTTGCCGCCGACCGCGTAGAGCCCGCGTCCCAACCGCGTGTGGCCGAGCAGCGCCCAGAACCCAAGGCTGACCAAGACAGCGATGACGATGAGAATGGGCACGCCCAGGACGCTGAGCTTGGGGAAGGCGAGGAAAGCGGGGCTCATGTCCTTCGAGGTCAGCCAGGCGCCGTGGGCGATGAGAAAAGTCGCGCCGCGGTAGATTGACAGCGTGCCCAGCGTCATGACGATCGGCGGAATGCCGACATAGGCGACCAGGGCGCCGTTAATCGCGCCGAGCAGGGCCCCGAGCGCAATCCCCATGACAATGATCGTCGGGATCGCCAGCTCCGGTTGGGCGCGCGAGACAAGCGCGCAAATCATGCCGACCAAAGCCAAGTTGGCGGCGACGGACAAGTCGATGCCGCGCGTCAGGATGACGACCATTTGCGCGAGCGTCAGCATGAACAGGAAGCTGGTGTCGGTCAGCACGCCGATCAGACTTTCCGGCGTGACAAAAACGGGCGCTCGTAAGCCGATGGCGACGATCAGCCCCAAGACGATGAGCGCCAGCGCCGAATCGCGGTGACGAAGGAGATTGGCCGCTTTCATCGCGAGGCTCCCGCATTCTCGTCGACGATGGCGGCGCTGACAATCGCTTCCGCCGTGGCCTCGCTACGCGCGAAGCGCTTTACGATCTTACCTTCATGCATGACGAGAATCGTGTCGGCCATGCCCATTGCCTCAGGCAATTCTGAGGTGACGAGAAGGATCGCCAGGCCTTCGCTCGCCAGTTCGCCCATGAACTCGTGCACCGCGGCCTTCGAGCCGATGTCGATGCCCTTGGTCGGCTCGTCCAGAATGAGAATGCGTGGGTTGGAAGCGAGCCACTTACCGATGACGACCTTCTGCTGATTGCCGCCGGACAATTGGCTCAGCGCCTGCTCCCAGTTCGCCGCCTTGACCGAGAGGCGCGCGCCGAACTTTCGCGTCGTCGCCAGTTCCTTGGCATAGGAGATGAGGCCGTTTCGAGCATGGGCGCCGAGCGAAGCGAGCGTCATGTTGGCGCGAATGCCGAACGGCAGCACCGCGCCTTGGGTTTGGCGATCCTCCGGGAGATAGGCGAGGCCGGCGCGAATGGCGTCGTCAGGCGAACGGATATTGACCGCCTTGCCTTCGATTTTGACCGAACCGCGAGTGAGTTCGCTGAGGCCGAACAGGCCTTGCATGGCCTCGGATCGGCCCGCGCCGACGAGGCCATAGAGGCCGATGATCTCGCCGGCGTGAAGCTTGAACGAGACCCCGTCGAATTCCGTGGCGTTGGAAATGTCGTCCGTTTCGAGCACGACCGGACCTAATTGCACGTCGCGCTTGGGATAGACCTGACCGATCGCGCGGCCCACCATGAGGCGGACAAGGTCGGCCTGCGTGACGTCGGCGATGGCGCCGGCGCCAACTTCTTCGCCGTCGCGTAGGCAGGTCCAATGATCGGCAACCTGAAAGATCTCGTCGAACTTGTGAGAAATGAAAAGAATCGCGCAATTGTGCTTCTTCAACTGCTCGATGATGACGAAGAGGTCGCCGATCTCGCGCGCCGACAGCGCTGACGTCGGCTCGTCCATGATGATGATGTTCGCGTCATGCGAGAGCGCGCGCGCGATTTCGACCAGATGCTTTTGCGCCACGCCGAGCGTTTTGAGCAAGGCGCCGGCGTCGAAATCGGCTTCCAGGCGCTTCAGCATATGACGCGCGCGGGCCCTCATCTTGAACCAGTCGACGCGCCCGCCGAGGGTCAACGGCATATGGCCCATAAAGATGTTCTCGGCGACGCTGAGCTCGTCGAACATCACGGTTTCCTGGTGAATCGCGGCAATGCCGGCGGCCCAGGCGTCGCGCGGTCCGGCGCATTTTAGCGGCTTGCCGGAGACGAGAATCTCGCCTTCGTCCGGCTGGTAGATGCCGGTGAGGATCTTGACCAGAGTCGACTTGCCCGCGCCGTTCTCGCCGATCAACGCAGTCACTTCGCCGGGCCGCAACGTGAGGCTGACATTGTGCAGCGCGCGTACGCCGGGGAAGCTCTTGGAAACGCCCGACAGCGACAGAATCGGCGCCGCCACGCCGACGTCCTGCGTCGCGGGCGCCAAATTGATAGCAGACATTGGGTCCATAATTCCGGTAGCTTAAAAAGAGGCGCGCGCCCCCCGATGGGAGCAGGGGAGGCGCGCGCCGACAATCAGAAGATCTTGGCGAACTTTTCGATGTTCGACTTGTCGAAAGTGAAGGGATCGGACATCGCCGCCGAACCGTCGTCGCCGATCTTGATGTCGCCCATGCGACCG
>Ga0181529_10002487_pt1 | contig 22013 bp, 20 predicted proteins | sample PEATcosm2014_Bin_36_FD_119763 | JGI IMG/M metagenome (GOLD analysis project Ga0181529, IMG submission 119763) | Peatland microbial communities from MTU Mesocosm Facility, Houghton, MI, USA - PEATcosm2014_Bin10_30_metaG | ecosystem: Environmental > Terrestrial > Soil > Wetlands > Peat | place... | reverse complement strand
TTTCGCAATCCCCCATCAGCTCAAGAGTTGTGGGGGATTGCTTTTGGCGTTGGAATCGTCCCCATGTTTTGCGCAGTCGGCGAGATCAGGAAAGTGAAGCGTTGGCGACACTGCAACGAATCGCTTTTCCAGCAATCGCCAATGGAATCGAGGCTCGAACTCGCACCAGGAATCTTGGGCTGTCTCCGGTGAACCCATCTGGCCCAAATCGCATATGCCGGCCTACATGACAGACATCTGGCTAAGGCCCGCTGTAGCGCAGCCCAGGGATGCGAGACCGACCGGCATAGCACAGCGCGTGTTCTCGATTGCCTGGGCTATCCCGATGCCAATGACTCGGCCCGTCTGTCTGCCGACCCCATTCACAAGATGTTGCTAGATCGCGACCCGGTCACAGGACTCGATCTGGCTTCGCAGCCGACCCTGTCGCGCTTTGAAAACTCCATCCGGCCGAGAGAACTCTACCGTCTGGGCGAAGCACTGGCCGACCGCGTGATCGAGCGCCATGCCCAGCGGTTGCGCGGACGCGCCCGGTGCGTCACCATTGACCTTGATCCGACCGACGACCCAACCCACGGCGCACAGCAGTTGTCGTTCTTCAACGGACACTACAACAGTTGGTGCTACCTGCCGGTGATGGGCTTTGTGAGCTCCAATGGCGAAGCCGAACAGTATCTGTGTGCGGCCGTGTTGCGTCCCGGCAACGTGACCGCCACGATGGGAGCGCGGGGGATTCTGCGTCGCCTAATCAATATGATTTCCTACAGCTTTCTCGGGGCGCGTATCCGAGTTCGCCTCGACGGCGGCTTCGCGCATCCCGACCTTGAGTACGTCATTGCAATGGCCAAAAACGCGGTGTTGAAGCGCAAAGCCAAACCGGCCATGCGACAGGCCCGCAGACTCTCGCGGCAGAGCGGCCAGACCGAGCACGTCTACAACGAAGCCAACTATGCGGCCCAAACGTGGCCGCGACAACGCCGCATCATTATCAAGGCCGAGGTGGCGCGTGCCGAGGGGAAGAAACCAAAAGACAATCCGCGCTTTGTCATCACCAACATGAAGCAGAGTCCGCAATGGCTCTATGAAGAGGTGCACTGCCAGCGTGGCGAGATCGAGAACCGGATCAAGGAACTGCACGAGTTGCAGATCGACCGCACCAGTTGCAGCGACTTCTGGGCCAACCAGTTCCGCGTGCTGCTCACCGCCGCCGCATACGTGCTGATGCAGGAGCTACGTCTGAAAGCCGCGCGCACCAGTTGTGGCGTGCTCAGGTCTGGACGCTCCGTGAACGATTGCTGAAACTGGGTGCTCGGGTGATGGGTTCGGTTCGCCGCGTGGTCGTGCACCTGCCCGCGTCATTCCCGTTCCTGCCCACCTTCCGGCAAGTAGCGCCGGCACTTGGAGCCTCGCCGGGATAGTACTGCCTCGGTCTGCCCGAAACATAATATTCGAAGTCACGCAGACGCCAGTTCAGGGAAGCACTGTGCCCGAAAAGCTCGACGCCAGCCAGGTCCGACACACCAGTGATCCACTTGACTCACAGCACAGGACGTTTAACCCAGCCATCAACACCACCGCCGCAATCTCGCCCCCGAAGTCCAACGCTTGGAGCCATCATGCATAAAGCGGGTTAGGGTGCGTATCCATCGCGCGATTCTGGGAATCCTTGGCATTCCAGTTGTAGAACTCCTGAAATAGCCTAACCTTTCGTGAAGAGGAACAACCGGAGAAGCGCCCACGGAGCCTCCACCTTCCCCAGTCGCTCGCCTGATTACCATTCGTAATACACGACTATAGTCTCTAATACATTTAGCTCCTATGAGAAACCATTGGCTTGTGGCCAAACCCATTGGAGCTGACAAAAAGCGCACGACGGCGAATTTGTCCGAGGCATTAGGGGCTGAACTAACGCAACAGCGAACGAAGCACCGCTGGAGCCAGGAACGGCTTGCCGAAAAGCTCGGTTACGATATCAGCTATATTGGCCAGATAGAGCGGGGCGAGAAGAGCCCCACCTTGCACACGCTCATGAATTTCGCTGAAGTGTTCGAACTCAGGCTTTCAGCTCTGATACGAGCTGCGGAATCTAGGATCGAGGTTCCCCAAAAGTAAATTAGCGTTTATATGTTTCCACCCAACTTGGTCGAGAGCCGCGATTTATTAATCTCCAAAGAAGACTATCTCAAAGCGATGGCCGTTGCCGCCTAAAACGGCTCTGACCTATCCGTCATTGCCGCCGATCGTAAAGTGGTGCGTTATACCCGCCGCTTCAGCAGGCATTTCAATGGGCGTATGAAACGATTGAGAGATCGATGCACTCATTCACCGCCAGTTCCGGTGCGAATATCGTTTGCGGGGGAGGGCGATAGGACAAAGCGCCTATGCATAATATGCTCACTGGGATGTTAATATATTCTGCATCCGAGTACTCCAGTAACTTACATAAGGTGAAATACTCTGGTTACAATTGTGTGACCGGGCTTACATAAAGGGGGACATTGTTTTGGGAACGACTCTCGATGCGCAACCTTGCGCATCTGCGGAACAGGATTGCTACTCTACCGAGGAAACATCATATGAACTGCGAGAAGCCGATTCAAAACAACTCGCAGCGTTAAGGGCTCCCCTAATCTCCGGACTGAAAGCGATCTGGACCAAGGGAAAAAAACAAGACACCCTTCGGGCAGCAGAAATTGATGTATTGCGATACCTGAGCACGTTGGTGCGGCTGGTCGACATCAAGTCCCTGGTCTCCTTGCCCGAGGTACACCAAACACCAACACCATGCGAACTGCGAGGAGCCCACTTCGATCAGCGTGCAGCGATGATGGCTCCCCTCACCTCCGGCCTGAAAGCAATCTTGACCAAGGCGGAAGAACAAAACACTCTTGCTGATGAAGAAATCGATCTATTGCAGCGCCTGAGCACGCTAGTACGACTGGCCGATCTCGAGTCCCTGACCAGACTGCAACGGGTACATAACCTGATGCCACCCGAGTGGTGGGACGCCTAGCCCCTGTGTTTCCCCCCGACACACCTTTCAAAAAGCCCGCGATTTCTTATCGTGGGTTTTTAACGTGCTGTAAAATAAGTAAGTCTCTCCTCTTGTAATAGTTTAGATAGTTCGTGTATGATAGTAGTCGATTATGACTCAAGGATGTGCTACTATGCCTCGTGCCGTCGCCACCGCAACCGAAGCAACCAAAAACGATGTCACCCGCGACGTCCGCGCCTGTATTTCGGTAGATTCGCTCACCCTGGACCTCCTCGAAAGGATCGGGCGGAAGTACCAGGTAAACAAGTCAGCTGCCGCGAACACGGTGATCGATCTGTACCTCGCGAAAAGTAAGGTCAATTCTGAGTTGCTTGTAGCGTTCCACCAAGAAATCTGGTTGAAGGCAGTGCACCAGGAAGGCAGGTACGCGTCTGCGCGCTTCGACTTGACCGAGGTCGAAAACGATGCGCTCTTCGTGATCGCCAGGACGCTCTTTGGCAATAGCAACCGTAGCAAGGCTCTACGCGTGCTGGTCGCATACTTCGCGATCGAGTATAAGCTGGCAGAGACGCACTACCAGGGTTTTGTGATCCGGCCCATCGGCTAAAGGCGATTGCGGTTGCAATCACGACAGGGGCTGCTAATTTTGCGGCCCTTTAACCGGTCTCCATACCCCTCAACCACTTCCGTAGTTGAACCCGCTAGGCTGAACTTCTCTCAGAAAGCTTTAGGCATAACGGACAGCGCCGGGTTACGGTGTTTAGACCGGAAGCTGACATCATGATGTGGCCACATTCAAGAGACTCACCTTTGCACACCCGCCGTCCATTTAGGTAGTGGTCCCTGCTGACTATCTTCATTGGCGGCCCATGCCGGTGGGTCGACCACACGATACGCTTCAAAAGATCGGGGGTTACGACGATCGGCGTCAGTTTCTGCGGTTCAAGTCGTTGCACAAACGTAATATTATTCCTAGACCACACTTGCGGCCAAGGTAAAACGGCAAATTGGGTGTGCAGAAGGATGTGAGGATGGCAGAGCGTGACAGTGAGCGGTTGATTCGAACTTTCACAGAAGACGAGCTCGCGAGACAGGACGTGGAAGATATTCAGGGAGCGGGCAACGGTTCGTCCAAACCACGGCGTCAGCGCACCGCGAAACCAAGCCTCCCTATGTATCGCCCCGCTCGCGCAAGTTCCAATCCATTTCGATGTTCGACCTGTGGCAACCCGCAACTGCGCGCTCTCGCGACGATGTACGCCCAAGGCACCTCGACCGCGGTTTCGATGAAAGGGTTTATCTTCAAGCACGGCTACCAGAAGACCTGGCGCCAGACGGAAATGGCAAAAATGTGCGCTCCGCCAAGGAAGAAACACTTTTGGCCGGCGCTGCTGCTGCTTGTAGCGGCATCGCTGGGGACATTTGCCGTGCTCTCCGATTTTATGAGCACAACCGTGAATAATCGCGTAATGGTCGGATCGTTTCTTCTGGGCTGGCTGGGAATCTACATGCTGGCGTACCACTTCTACTGGAATCTGCGTCACTACCCGCAACGTATGGAAGCGTATGCAAGAATGCATTTGTGCCCACGCTGCGGGACGGTTACGAAGGTGTGATGGTGTGGCTGCGTTGGAAAAGGCACTTCCTAACGAGTCGCCCAGCCGAATCGCTACTGCAGGGGATGGTAGCAAAAAGCTTTCTTGGCGCTGCCCTTCATCATCGCCGCCAAGGTCGTGCCGGCCTTCGCCCCCGTGCCCACGCTTTCCTTGCCGGCGCTCTGCGCGAATGGTCTGGAGTTTGTGCCATTGGTCATTTGGAGGAAGCCCCCACGGCAACGATTCAATTAGTGAACGCTGTCAGGCTCCCCGACCGTCTGGCGGTTCCGGCCGATTACCTGTACCTCTTTGCCACTCAAGCCCGCGTACTTAATGGCCATCCCGAGTAGCCTGAGTTCGTCTTCCTGATAGTCGGCGGCGAAGGCGTCCTGATGAATAATCACCACGTCCACTTCATCCGCGCACGCCTTCGCAAAATCAGGAAGCTTCTGCTGAATTGTTCGGACGAGCCCGGCTTCTCTTTGCATGATTTCGCTGTCGGTCATGGTCGTCTCCAGTCACAAAGAGTGTACATGGAGATGCGTCCGCCGCCGTACTTGCAGGTCATCTTCTTGGCGCTGAACTTCCCATCCTCACCGTGATGTAGGCGCCAACGTTCTCCACAAAGCGCACCCACTGCGGCGGCACGACCAAGTACCGGGGTTGGTATAAGCTAAAGGCTCTATGCTACCCGAGGAAGCCAGGAGGATAGCGGATCATCAGCGCCACCGTTTCAACCAACTGGTGGATGTCTTTGATCGGCCACAGCCACTAGAAGTGATGGCACGCCTGCGGGAGATTGTTTCTTCAGCTGGATTGCGCTCCGGTGAGGCCGTTCTGGATGTCGGAACAGGAGTTGGAGTCCTGATCCCCTTGATTCAGTCCTACCAGCCGGCTGTGGTGTTGGCTTGCGACGTGGCCGAAGAAATGTTGCGGCGGGTTCAGGACAAATACCCAGCGGTCCGCATTTACCACGCCGATATTGCTTCGCTGGAATTGGCCTCCACCAGTTTGGACGCCATCTTCATGAATGGCATGTACGGGAATATTGCAGATAAACCAGCCGCCTGCGGAAATGCGTCACGCATGCTTCGGTCAGGTGGGCGTCTTGTGGTCAGCCATCCAGAAGGCCGTGCCTTCATTGATCAGCTAAGAGCCACCAGCGATCTGTTTATTGAGCCATTTCCCACCAGAGAGGAGTTCGAGGCTCTCCTTGAGCCATTGGGGTTCGAAGTGATCACGTACAGAGATGAATCCAAGCTGTATCTGATGGTAGCCCGAAAGATCTGATGCTGGCGTGTAAGGAACTGGCGCCCGCGGGCTGACCTATGTCAACCGCTGCCGATTACAGAGTGATCTTGGCGCCGACTGGCGCCAAGGTGCAGACCGTTGGATGCTTTCCGGCAAAAGCGACATATCGAGACATCAATGTCGAGTACCCGACGCTGCAGGGCGTCCTTCTTCTTTTCCAGCCGTACCCGTTTCCAGGTACTTCCCTGTTCGAGTATCAATCCGCACGAGCTCACCGGGAGCGATAGAGAGCGGCACACCATTTTCGAGCACGGCTTCTTTCCAGGTGCCTGGCCTACGTCTCGATTGTGTCACTCCTTTTAGTGGAAACATGGAAGCCACACGCGCCCGCGTACCTGGGTCGGCCAATCCCGATTTGCGAATGTCATACACCTCCTTGCTGATTACAGGCAGGATTATGCCGCCGCCATGGGGATCACTTCGCCAAAAGGCGCGTAGCGGTCCTCGGTGGCCGCCCATAGGACAGGGTAGTGCGGCTGGTGACTTGGAAAACGGCCGTCGAGATCGGTGAAGATCACGAGAGCCTGCGGCTGAATACCTTGCTCTTCAACGAAGTCAAAGCACGGACAGAAGCTGGTTCCGCCGCCGCCAACTGGATCGAGCGTGATGGTCTCGCCCTGTTCGAAGACATCAGAGCGGTGAACGCATGTGTCGAAATAGAGCACATGCACGCGTTGGGGCCGTCTCTCCTCGATGATGGAGGTCATCTCGGATTGGAAAAGGCCAAGCTGTCGTCGATTGATCGAACCTGAACAGTCCACGCCAATGACAATTTCACCGACGCCCTCCTTGCGAACGCTTGCCAGGTATAGCCCTTCGTGGATGTAGCGTGGATTTGGTTTGGACCACGTGTAGTCCTCCGGCACTGCTGCCGCAAACGAGTTTCGCAGCACTGCCCTCCAGTCCACGGTGGCTTGGTCAGAGGCGTCCAGGGAGCGGCGCGCGCCAACTGAACCCTTCCCAGCCATTCGTTCTATCGCTTCCGCTTTTTGGAATGCTTCAGTCCAATCGTTCTGCTGCGCCTCAATCTGATCGCTGTTAGCAGGCTTACTGGCGTCGTCTGGATCTGTTGCGTCGATCACCTGGCCGAAACCACCTTCCGTTATCGGCACTTTAGGCGCTACCTGTCCGCCGCCGCTGCTGTCATTACCATTGACCGAGGGATCGATGGCACCGTTGGGATTGGTTGATTCGGTACCGTTGCCGCTGGACTCATCATCCTGGTCCTCGGCAATCAAGTTGTAGATCCGTTCCGCGCTGAGATTGCGGAAACGGCTTTCATACAGCGCCCCAGCTGGAAGCGTGAGACCTGCGTCCATGATGAGCGCGTTGATCGCGTAATCAGCGGCGATGTTCCAGCGCTTTGGCGACCTTGTTCCCCGGCGGGTGTGGTGTTGTAAGGCCGGGTGCATGCACTCATGTGCCAATGTTCCGAGTAGTTCGGGCGCGGTCAGGCCCGCGACGAACTCAGGGTTGAAATAGAGGCGAACACCGTCGGTCGCCATGGTAGCGATCGACGGTGTCTCCACGTCCTTGAGCCTCAATATCAAGACCCCGAAGAAGGGAAAGTGCAACAGCAGTTGTGTACGGCCCTGTTTGAGCCGCATCGCAGGTGAGAGACTCATGACGCCATTAACTCCATATAATCGAACATCCGAGCCACAATCTGATCAGCCTGGTTCGCTGGCGCAGTTTGGGGAACGAGGTCAGTTTGGGGGTTGGGGAATTCCACCACTGCCGCCGGTACATTCGTTATTTCCGCAACGCGAGCGGTGCCGGCGGATTCATCATGACCGCGATCTTTCATGGCACGATTGATCTTGGCGGCGAGTTCGTTTGCGATCCCGGCCGCACGAGATCGCGCCGCGGGGTACTGCACAAGGTCCTGACGGCTGAAGCTGGCGAGCCGAGAGTTGGTTTCCTTGGCGAGCGCCGTCAGTTCTTCATCGTTGGCGACGTTCAACCGCGGAACCATCTGGGCGATTTCGGCCACGTTGCGAAGAGTAGCTGAATGTAGGCGCGCCTTTGGCCGTTCCAGTTGTGCGGCTAAGTGTGCCACCGCCTCTTTGAGACGCGACCACAGTTCGCCCATTCCCCGCGCTACGGACTGCTTCACTTGCTGATCGATCTCGCGGGCGACCCGAGCCTGCTCCTCTTGGCCCAGAGTAACGCGGAAGTCTTCGCCACATGGGATCGGCAAGATGTCGGTCTTCAGATCAAACTTCTCCGCAAGAGTGGCGATGTCTGGATAGTCGCTGTCGCGGTGTAAGCCGCCGAGTGGCGCGCGCGCCTGCTCCCGATAATAGGGGTAAGCAACGAGAAATTCGCGCACGAGCTGATCGAAAGCGACTTTGAATTCCGCAAACTGCTTGGTGAACTCAAAGTAGCTGGCTGAGGGCAAAAGGCGATATCCCTCGTCCGTCCAGGGGAGCGTCATCTTGTAGAAAAAGAGACGGATTTGGTTGGCCAGGGCGCGCAGTTCTTCGAGCTTCTCGGCTTCGACGAGCAAGTGTTTGTTGTAGCGGCCGGCGCTGACGTTAGCTTCGTGAGCTTCGGCCACTTCAGTAGACACGGATTTGTCATGTTTACGTGCTGACCACATCGAGATATGAAGTCCGACTAGCATTGCCTTGTCTGAGAGCATTGTTTGATTCCTCCAAGGTGTAACCCCGGTCCGGGGTTACGCGAGCAAATCGCTGTGAGTAATTGCGAAATTAGTGAATTCGGGGGTGGTCGCGATGGCCCGATCCCGGAGCAGGGCGTCGCGCATGGAGAGGACCTGGAGCTCGTCGGGGAGGCGATCGAGGTAAAGCTTTGCCTTCTTAATCGAGCTATCCGTGATGCGGCGGCCGAGCGCGGTTGCGATTGCAATCTGGGCGGATGGATCGGTGGGAAGCGGGGCGCCGGTTGGGTTCAGCAGAATCTCGTCAATAGAGGGCAACGAGTGAAATAGCCGGAGAAAGCCTATGAATTCAGCGGCTACTCCCGCCCCGACCGCGCCCTGGAGGAGATGTAATAGCAACGAGTTCTGTATGTCGGCGGCAATCTTTCGCGAATAGATCGCGTCCAACGCTTTTGACGCCATCTCCCAAGAACGCGGTGAGGGCCATGCATTCGCATCCGAGCGCACGGTGGAATCCAGCAGTAGTTCCGTCCGGAAGCGAAGAAAGGCGATGATCTCCGGTCTGATTCCTGCCTTAGCAGCCCAGGTACACCATTCACCTAAATCGGGCTCCAACGTGAGATGCAAGAACCGATTACGAAGCGGTCGCGGCATCGAGAAGCTGACACCTCTCTCGGAAGCTGGGTTCCCGGCGGCGATCACACAATACCCATCCGGAAGACGGTAGTCGCCCAGGGCACGGTCGAGGACAAGTTGATAGCACGCCGCTTGTGTCATCTGCGGGGCGGAGGTCAATTCGTCCAGGAAGAGAATGCCATCGCCACTGGTGGGCAGAAACTTAGGCGAACTCCAGACTGTTGCATTGTCCTGGTTGATGCGCGGTAACCCGCGAAGATCGGTAGGGTCGAGTTGGACAGCTCTGACGTCAATGAGGTTTATCTTGAGTGCCTGCGCGACCTGCTGGACGATATTGCTCTTACCAACACCGGCACTTCCCCAAATGTGTAGGGGGATGTTCCTCTGTGGAATCGCGGTGAGCAAGGCTTCGACGAGATGAGAAGGTTTCATGAGTAGTAGTGTTCCTTCGTAACGGGAATTGAGAATCTGGTTTGTGAAACGTCGTATTCAAGTGGTGTCACGCGGCGGGACTATCCAGTGACGGAGAAATCACATGGGAAGTCCAGTACAAACAGGCAGGGAAGCGGCGAGGAGGAAGGCGATAGGCAGGGCGGTATCCGCGAGGATGAGAGCCCGTCGGTGCCCGCGCTGCGAGCGGAAGAGCGCATTTCGGAAGGCCGCCGTTGCAGGTTTGTGATGCGCTCAGTGGCAGCATAACGCTGCACTACTGGAAGAATTGATTGCCGTCAGCACCAACGCAGGTGGTTTCCTCGCTCCGCTGGGCACAGCCCCGCTTCGAGCGCTTGTGGAGAATGAAGGGACTACAGCAACGGTGGTCGCAACTCGCCGTTTTCCAGCACTGGACCGTGCCGAGGCAGCAACTTGTCTAAGCACAAGAATGGCTGCCGATTCAAACTGGCAGCCTCTTGGGAAGAAATGCGTTGAACCACTCTTACTAGGAGGTGGGCGTAGCCGCAGCAGTAGCGTTTGGCTGGGCCTTCCTGCGTTTTGACCAACGTGCTTTGGCCGCTACCGACAAACGCTTCCTCGCCGCCGGCGACAATTCTTTTTTCTTCGCTTTCGGTTTCAGCTCCGGCGCTGTTACGGCCGCCTTTGCCGCCCGCTTCGCAGCAGGTTTTGATGCAGCCTTCTCCGCGCCCTTTGGTTGGGTGGCGGCGCGCTTCTTCTTGCTGTCCCGACTTGTACGGGATTCCATTGCTGCAGGTTCAGTAACTGCGGTTGTGTTCAACTTTTCCAACATGGTGATTACTTCAATAATGAGGTCGCGCTCGGCGTATAGACCCTTGAGGATCTTAGGCACATCAACCATCTTGGCTCCATCACCAGCGCCTGGAATTAGAACTGTGAGGGTTACTGATCGCTGGTATAAGTAAACCTGCCCTCTAAATTAGCAGATCGTACCGCAGAACTGCTTACCAATTCAGAACTTTTGTCCCATCAATTCATCACACTTCAGCTGCGTCTCCCGACTCGTGCACCCCCCAATAGGAAGAATCTAAAAAGGTGGAGAAGGACGCGGCTCTTGACTTCCGCGCCCTTGAGTGTGTGTTTCTTTTGGTTTATTGCACGGTCAGCGTAACGCTAACCGGTGATGGATTGGTCACGGTGCCCGATCCCTGCGGCGTTACCGTCACGGTGTAGATCCGCGGGGCAGGAGTCGTCGAGCTGCTACTTCCACTCCCGCCGCAGGACATCAAGAAACCCGCCGCCGAGATGGTCAGCGCCGTCTGCAGCACTGCCAATATCCGCTTCTTGCGAAGACTGAACGGAGCGCCGAGCAGAACCGCGCCCAACACGATCGAGCCGCCACTCGACCAAGGAGCCACCGGAGCGCGCTTAGCTGCACTCGAGTTCGCCGAGATTGTCAGGGTGGAGGTGCCGTTGCCGTTGCTGGTTAGCGTCACGGACGTGGGACTCAAATTCGCAGTGACGTTGGAAGCCGTGCCATTGGTCGAGGTTACGGCGGGCGTTAGCACGACCGTTCCCGCGTAGTTGGTTGAAGTCAGCAGCAGCGTGACTACGGAACTGCCCGTGAGCGCTGTCGAACTGGCAACGAGGGTGTAAGACGACGCCGTCGAAGGCGGTGCTGCCGTTACCGCCAGCGTCCCGCTTCCGTTCGAGCCTGCATAGTTTATGTCTCCGCTGTAGCTCACTGTGATGCTGTCTGAGCCGGCGGTGAAGCCGTTTGCCGAATTAACAGCGACACTGGGCAAGATCGCGGCATAGGAATCGCCCGAGGAGCTTTGCCCCATGGAGGAAAACGTCGCCGTGCCAACAGGCGTGCTGTTCACTAGAAACGTCACTGACCCGGTCATATTTCCCCGTATGGACGAAGTTACCGTCGCTGTCAGTTCAGTTGTGCCGCCCAGCGCTACCGAGTTCGGTGCTGCCGTGACTGTGATGGTCGTTGGCGCCGCCGTGACCGTCAGCGTTCCGCTTCCTTTCGAGCCTGCGTAGGTCGCGTTCCCGCTGTAGGTCGCCGTGACCGTGTTCAGACCCGTACCGAAGCCGGTTGCAGAGTCCCACACGGTGACACTGAGTGCTGCTGTACCGTTGGAAACCGCTGCCGTGCCGAGAGTCGTGCTGCCAACGGCAAACGTCACCGTTCCGCCAACTGTTCCCGCTGTTGTGGAGCTCACGGATGCAATTAGGTTGGCCACCCCGCCGACCATTACTGAACTCGGCGTTGCCGACACGGTCACCGAGGTCGTTGGCGTTTGCGCTGCTGTCACTGCCAGCGGTGTTGTGCTGGTTGAGGATGCATCGTTGGCATCTCCGCTGTAGCTGGCCGTGATTGTACCCGACCCAGTACTGAAACCGTTGGCGGCAGTAATCGCTTCCACAAGCGTTGCTGTGCCACCGGAAACCGGTGCCGTGCCCAGGGTCGTACTGCCCAGCCTGAACGTCACCGTTCCGGTTGCGCTGGTCGGAGTGACCGTTGCGCTCAGAGTGGTGGTTCCATTGAGGGCCACTGAGTTCGGGGTAGCCGTGACCGTCGTAGTCGTTGGCATAGCCGACACTATCATCGGCGTGCTTCCGCTTGATGCTGCAAAATTGGCATCTCCGCCATAGCTGGCCGTGATTGTACCCGACCCCGCGGAGAATCCGTCAGCCACACTCGCTGCCACGTTGCTCAAGGTTGCCGTGCCGCCAGAAATCGCTGCTGTGCCCACGGTTGTCGTGCTTGAACCCTCCGTCACTGTAAAGGCAACCATTCCGGTGATCGTACCCGGTGTTGTGGAGGTCACGGATGCCATCAGGGTGGTCGTTCCGCCGATCGTCAATTGACTCGGTGAAGCTGACACTGCGGTCGTCGTCGTCGCCGGTGACGTGGGAGCTAAAGCAGCCTCCAGTGCACCGCCGTCTACCGAGCCCAACCCGGTTACGAGGTCATAGCCGGTTGTCGCCGCATAGCCAACGTATCCTCCCGTACACCCAGTTCCAGTGGTACACGGCTGTTTATTGGTGCCCGTGGTGATGTCATGGAAGACCGAGGCATAGGTTGCTGGAGTTTTTGCCAGGCCGTAGAGCGTCGGATTGATATTTCCAAGATTCCCGTACTTCTGCACCAGCAATGTCAACATGCCGGCAAACGAAGGCGTACTCGCCGACGTACCCCCATAAGGGGTCAAGGAGCCATCGGTATCGCGAAATCCGTTGACGCAATTTTCACCGCTGCATACCAGGTAGCCATCGTGATCGGCCGAAGCCGAGAACGCAACATCCGGCACAAAGCGCAAGTTTGTTCCGCTGTAGTTGCTCGGGGCCCACTGCCATGTAGGAAGAGCGTAGATCTGGCTCACGCCGCCACCGCTGGATGACAGCGTTCCATCTGCTGCGGTGTCGTTCCAAGAAGTTTCGGGAATATATTGCAACGCCGAACTGATGATGTCAGCCGTGCTGCTATAGCTCCAGAATGCATCTGCGCCGGTATCATTCCCGTCGCCGCTGAAGGTTGTTCCGCCGACGCCGGTTACGTGAGGGCTAGACGCCGGCCAATTCACAGCGGCTCCTTGTGTGGAGACACTGACGTCATAATCACAGGCTGCCGCGCCCTGGTCGCCAGAGGAGTTCAGAATCGTCTGCCCCTGCGTCGTGGCCTGTTCAAAGTACGTCTCTTCAGCGGTCGCAAGAGACTCTCCCACATCTGCTTCGCATGTTGCGTAGCTTATGCTGAGCACTGGGACCACGTTACCGCTCACCTGATAGGTCGTTATTCCGTAAACCAGCGCATCAAAAACGCCGAGATTGGGATCCGACCCACTTGCGTAGATGAAATCCACGGTCGCATTCTGGGCAATGCCGCCCGACCATTCTACGTCCAGATCGGCTTCGGGAATATCGTTCAGGCTCTCTCCCGCTGTGCCGGTGCAGTTTGCGCTACTGATACACGCCATGTTCAACCGCGTTGCACTAAGCCCCGCGGCGGAACGAAAACTGTCAATATCGCTCTGGTCAAAATATGTCTGCCCGGCGACACCAATGTGCATTCCTGTGCCAGTGTAGCCTGCGTTGTAGATCGGTGTTACGCCATAGATCGTCGCCCAATCGCCAGGCGTGAGGAAGTGATTTCCAGAGATATACGAGGTGAAGTTCGGGTTCGCCTTTTGGACAACCATTCTGGGTTTGGGACGAAAGCTTGTTAGACCACCCACATGTGTAACGACGGCGGCAAGTGCTGCCGGAAGTCTCAACTCGGTTGCATTGGCGAAGTGTGTATCACCGTCCAGCTTATACAAATGCAACTGCGTGTGAAAGGCCGACTCCGCCTGCCACGTTTTGCCGCTGAAATAGATCGTATTCCGCGACGTAGAAACCCGTTTCACGCTGAATCCCTGTCCCTGTAGCCAGCCTATGATCTTGTTCAGGTCCGATTCAGTCAGCCCGAAGCGCGCGCCATACTGCTCTTGTGTCAGCCACTGGTGGTACTGCGGCGACTTTGGATTCTGCTGCGCCTCCATCAGCGCATTTAATTCGGTCTGCTGTGCAGCACTTAGCCCAATGTCCAGCGACATCGAGTCCATCGCCATATCCGGGTTCGCGGAGCCGAGGTCGGTCGCTCTGCGCGTCAAAGGGTGAACCGAACCCGATAGGGTCACAATTACCCCCGATGTCACTTGCTGCGTGATACGGTTTGAGCGCGGCGCCGTCTGGGAGAAAAGCGTTGACGCCATCGCACAAACCACCGCACACACGGTAATCCATCTGCCTCGGCTGATCACGTCAATCGGCCTCAGCCCTGTCCAGGTGTTATGCACTTTCATTCGAAAAGAGTCCTCTTTTGTAAGGGGAATTACCTATTGCCTACCAATTTTGGCAAATAGTTTGCCTATCCAGACTAGACCACTCTGGAAGCAGAAAACAATTCAAAAACTCCGCAGAAACTGGAAAGACACACCAGCACAGCTGATAGGTCTAGGTCGCTTCAGTTGGGGAATTGAGCTGTACGGCCCATCGTTACTACGAAACGTCGGCCGCTCGCGGCGGGGCTTGTGGGAAGATGCAATTCGCTGGCGCGAGCTCCACCGCCTTTGATTAGTCGGCGGGGTCGAAGGTGAAAACATTTCGTCGAAAATGACTAGATGGCTATTCTTGATTTAGGGAAGTTAACGAAGTAGTAGGAGAAAACCCGTTGAAACGGTATCCTTCGGCCGATCTGGCAACTTTATTCTATTACCACTTTACAACCAGAGAACGTGGTGCCATAATCACGGTGTTGCTGAGGTCAATCGATCGACTCCAGCATCGGAAGACCCGAGAACACGAAAACCAATACCCGACGGATGTACCCAGATTCTTCGAATAGATTGCGGTGGCCACGGTTTCAAACTAGGTGGCCACAAGTCGTTTAAGGCACTTTTCGCACGGACTTCAACAGAACCGCACGGCTTATACTGGTTTTCGACACTGCTCCCTCCACCTTCGTTCTCAGCAATTCGATTTGCATTCTATGCCGGCAATCGTTAGCTTGCCGGAAGCGGCAGCATCGCGATCCGTCGCAACATCGCTGCAACCCGCCCTCGCGTCAGATGCCCTTCCGCCAACATCAGCAGAGAACTACTGCGCGTGGGCATCAGTGGTTGCAGTACTCCAGCCCCTCGACCTCGCAGCCATCGGCGTCGAACCGGACGTATTGAATCTCTAGCTGGGCTAATTCCTGCATGATCGCGCGGAATCGGTCTGAGAGGCCAAAAGCTTTAGTCTCTTCGTTGAAACGCTTCCGATCGTCGGTGAAGACGTTGAAGAATGAGGCTCGTCCATCATCGTGTTCAGCCATGTGGCCGGGACACTCTGGCTCGCCAATCAAGTCCAGGTCGGACCGTTCGAGGTAGAAGGTGGAGATGTCGGCGTAGGGGATAGTTTCAAATTTCAAAGCCATAAAATTGCTGTCCTCAAAAAAAATGGCCGCCACGGAGAGGGGCGGCTCTATTGGAGAAGGTGGGTGCTGCTTCAAAAGAAGTGGTTTCGCCTCATACAGCAGGATCTATCGCGCCACTACGTGCCGAAGGAGGAACCTGGCAGAGATGCGCAGGGTGATGAGCACTCCCAGAACCGCGAAGATGATGCTTGCGCCGGGCTCTGCCTTATGCACTTGGCGACATGCTCCAACTAATTGAGTAAAAGAGATCGGCTGGGCGATCGGTTTAACAGCAGCATCCCAGGCTTCGCGAAGCCGCGTGGCTTTGCTCTTGAATACACGGCCTGCCGAGAGGCAACCATAAACAAGGGAGAACCACAGCGCGACGAGCACCAGGAGGCGAAGAGGTGCCGGAATATGCATCGTCATGTCGTACACTCCGTGGCACATATGATCCGCTCTTTCGTAATGCTCTTTTTGCAGTCACCGCATTTGTGTTCGGTAGAGCCCCTGGCCGCAACAGTGCGATCATCGTCGCAAGAACGCGGCAGTCGGAAGAACCCGCCCCGGGGGCCGCCGTGTAGCTGGCGGCCTCCGGGTGGTTGTTGACCATCACATCCTGCTCATCGAGGGGGCTATTTGACCCCCCGAATCGTGCGCGGCACAGGCTTCACCTGCGACTCGTCGACGCCTGAGGAGTTGGTTACATCCAGTGAGGCTCCACGCGGCACAATCCACAGAAGGGCTTTCGTCTCGGCACCATCTTCTACAGTGCGAACCTCAATGCGCTTCGGATCGATGCCCTTTTGCTCCACAAGGTAGGCCTTGCTATTCACGGCCCGGAGGGCGGCAAACTGCGGCGCTACTGGCCTTTTCTGGTGCGTGCGGTGCCTCCTGGGAACTCGTTCGATAGCGCTGTCATAGCCGATGACAACGCCCGTCGCTTCTGGGTCGCTCGCGAGTGCATCGGCATAGCGATCCAGCAACCCTTTGGCAACGTTATCGATTCGGGTTGGACGCCGCTTGTCTTTTGCAAAGTCCAAACCTTCGCCGTACTCGCGAGCTGGCGGCGGCGGAGGGGGAGGAGGGACCGTCACCATGACCTTTGCGTCTGCGAAGGCGGAGAGGGAACGGTCATCCTGCACTGAGCAGTTGATGTCTATCAGTCCGCCGGGAATCCCTGTCGTGTTCAGGACGTAAAGAGTGCTGCCTCCAGAGAGAGTACCCTTGGTCGTGAGGCAGTTGATGTGCAGGGGTCGATCATCCTTACTGTAGCCTTCGGCGGTCACGGTGACGGAATCGCCCGAGTTAACGGTTTGCGGCTCGGTGCGAACGCGCAGCAACGGTGGATGTTTAGGCGGTTCTTTAATACTGAACGCAGCCTGGCACGTCGCATACAGCCTGTGTTTCAGATTGTGGTCGTCGGAGACAAGCGATGAAACATTGTAGTTGCCAGGCTGCAGCCCCTCGGTAAGGACTTTCGCATTGGCGCTGCTATCGGCGGTGAGCGCGCCGCCGGTGCTCGTGAAGGTATAAGTGAGCACCCGGTCCGGAATGAAGCCGGTAGGGATTACGTGGACGGAAATACTCTCGCCGGCAAGGGCCAGAGTCGGGTCCGTGGCACAGACGGCGGAAACAGGATGCTTTAACGCAAAAGCCGTACTCCCGGCCGCGATTATCGCAAGTGAAGCCAACAAATGATGACGCAAGCGCATTTACATTTTCTCCCAGGTGACCACATCAACTACGCGAATTACTGCTCGCCGTACTCTTCCATCAGCCGCGTCCATACGGATTGCATAGCTGAGATTTCCCAAGCTTCCGCAAACAACGCGCTTAATACATTCCATTGTTCAAACGTGAAACCAAACTTGATACCGTTCTGAATAGCTCCAAAACACGCTCCGCTTCCCGCAGGCCCGTCGCCGTGGGCCATATAAGCGAAGAAGTGATCGCCCTTCCACTCCGACAGCTCACCGCGCTCACAAAACCCGGCGATAGCGCTCAACATGGCCCGAAAGTCGCCGATCTGGGTGTACCCGTGGAGCGGATATGCCGTCCCAGACATCGGCACCGGAAAACCCAGTGAAGCATTCACATCGCCGCTGTCTAGCCCCATAAAACTCAGAGTCCACGATTTGTTTGAGAGTGTCGCAAGTGGCAATGGCTCGGCGTTGCAGACTTTAGACTCTTTCCGGAGTGGTTTTTTGAGAAGGCGGTAGTGTCCGCGAGCTGCTACCCTCCAAAGAATGTCCCAGTATGGAAGGAGCGCTTGGGTGAGTTCAGCACTATCCGTGATAACCTCGTCGCGCAGGAAAACGTGTAGAAACCTCGCTCCAAAGCCGGTCGAACCTTTCGTAGTGTTAGAGAGAAATGCATCGAGAGCCGTGGGAACGTTATAACTGGAGGGTACAGCTGAGTTGTCGGCTCGACTCGCGAAGTGTGTGTTATCACCTACGTGGTGATTCACCGCATAGGCATCCTTGAAAGCCTGCAAAATCCCGATGACTGACTCCCGCGAGATGGAACGCGCTGACGGATATTCCGCCCCTAAAAAGACAAAATGTGTGAGCCGCGCCCATTCGTCCTGAGTGATACAGCGTCCAGCTTCCTTCTTGTTTTTGATCTGCAAAAGTGCAGTGGTTGGACAGACGATTGGCGGTTCTGAAACAGGCTTAATGATGTTGTCCGCGAGATGTGTCCGAAAAGAGATCATCTCGCGGACTACATCTGCTCCATACGGCTTTGGTTGTCGATCTGAACTTCTCGACATCACAAGACTCCTCGTCCAAGCTGTTTACTTCCGTAACCGACACGTTCTATGAATTTGGCAAGCCATTCCCCGACTTCGGACGTACTCTCCGCGTCAAGGCTGCAAGGCGGCTTGCTTGAGGCTTCAATGTCGCACTATTGGCCTTCCACGCCGTGGCGGCGACCAAAGTGGTAAAGCACTCCCGCCCCCACACTCCAATAGGTCGATCGGCCAGAACCAAATGGCAGGAACACATCTTCCAGAGAGATCGCGCGCACGCCCCATCTGTCACTTAGCTTCACATCGAGCCCGGCGCCGCCCACCATCGTCAATCCGCTGTTCACGTTGAGCAGGTACATACCTCCAGCGGAGTGGTTCGATTGCAGGCGGGTGTAACCCCCAAGCGCATGCACATAGGGCTCGTAGCGCTTCAAGTGGAACAAATAGCTTGCACCGGCTGTGCCGGTCATCAAACTCTGGTTGAATGGGCTGCCCATGCCATAACGAACTGACGCGATATAGGAAATGTGTTCTCTGTGACGTACGTCAACTTCGACGTTTACGCCGTTCATTGTGGCAACCTCATCGCCCGAGGCCGTCACCAGCGCGTAATCAGTGCGAATATGATCGAACCCAACGTACACCTGATCGGTGAAGCTGTTTGCCCGCAGTGGAGCAACGGTGTCATATGCGGCATCTCTCTGCCCGAAACAAACGCAGCCGCCGAAAAGCACGGCTGCATGCAATAAAAATATGGAGCGCCGTTTCACTTTCCACCGTCCACTTTGTCGATATCTACTCGATCAGACTTCGACAAGTTTCCCCCGTCTATGCTCTCTGAATTAGCCCTCTGTGCCACCGGCTGAGAGTCGGCCTTCGGTAAGGTAACCGGTGCCGGAGTCTCGGTCGGAGCCGCTGCGGGCGTCTCAACGAAATTTCGCGTGAGATAGGGGTAGAACGGGGTAAGGCTGAATGGCAACTTCTCCCGCGCAGCCATCACTGGCACTGAGCGCGCCTTGTTCATGTCGACGTGATCCGACCATGGATCGAGTACTACACGAGATCCCAGTGGCAACGCGGCAACCTGATGGATGTCCTTCGGCGCCAGTTCCGGCGACGAAGATTTGACGGTTGCAAGCCGTGGGGTGATCTCAAGAAACGAGGTACCAAGGCGGCTCTTTAGCAGGTTCGGCAACACTTTCTTGTTTACCTCTAACTGCTTCAGAAACAAACCCATGTTCGCCAATTTGTCCTTGTACGGCGAATTCTCAAGCAGAGTCATGCTCTCCTCGTCAGCCTGTTTTTCCTCGTCGTCGGTTCTCACCATCCGCAGACGGTCCAGCGCAGCCGTGTCAGGAAAGATCAGGCGATCATTAAACCCAAACTGCGAGTTGTCACTGTCATGCGCAAGCACAACGTGCGCCAGTTCGTGTGCGAGCACTGCCGCCAGAGAGGCCTCGTCGGGAAGCGCATCGATCAATCCCCGGCTCACGACGATGGTGTGGCCGATCGCAAAGCTCTCCAGTGGAGCCGTCAGCAGGACGCGGCAACGCACTTCGGGCTCAATCGAAAGGTTGTTCGTGACAATGAGGTTGTTGACAACAGTGTCGAGAATCTCGCTCAGTGGGGATTCCGGCGCAATGAGGCTGGCTTGCTCCAGCCGGAGGATGTAATTGTTCTCACCCTCGCGCTCCCAAGCCTTCTGGCTTGCCAGCGGAGAACTCGAATCGACCTGGTCAGATACTGCATCTTTTGAGTCAACCTGAATTGTGGTGAAGGCCTTAGCAAACTCTTGTGCGGTATCTGACTGGCTGGTTGCATATCCCCACAGCCGCGTCTGGCCGCGCAGCGTGACCGGCTGTTTGTCGTTCATCACGTCGTATTCTTCAGAATATATGAACGTGGGAAGCCATTGGCCACTGCTGACCTGGGTGCGCCAGGAATCAAAATGCAGGAACGCTGAACCTTCTTCAGGATGAACGTAGCTGCCGTTGAAGCGGATGATATTAAAATTCTGATCCTCAACCCAAATGCGACCCAGGAACATACCATGTCCCTTAGCGGTGGGAACCACATCAAATACCAAACATCTCACGCTTCCTACAAACTCTTTCTGACGATACACAAACTTGTAGTGAAGCCGATCGAAGTGGCCGCGGTCGATAATGGTCATCTGCGTGAAGCCCAACGGCACCCAACCGGTGCGGCGTTCGAACGTGATCTCCTTTATCTGCCGCAGGATGTTGCGGGTCACCACAGGTCGCTGGTCGGAAATGAAAGAGTCGTCCTGCAGCCGGGTCTTAAACGAAGCCCGACCGAGGAAATAGCTGTCTTCGACCGGCATCCGGCCCAACTCTTTATCCTTCTTGAATCCCTGCACGTACGTCTCGACGATCGGAGAATACTTCGCAAAGGTCTTGACGTTGTCAGCCTCGCGAGCAGTGATTTTGTCGATGGTCTTGGCAAACACCTCTGGCGCGGTCGAAGGAGTGTCTGCGGTAAACGCAAAGGTGCCCACGGAAAGCACCAGCAGAATCAAAGCAATACGACGGCATTTCATGGGGCACAATCTCCTCATTAGGACAACGCAAAAACGATGTGAATGGTGGCGGGATAGTCCACAGACTGACCATCTCGCCGCGCGGGAGTGAAGCGGATCTGGCGAGCGGCGACGGCCGCCGCCTCGTCCAGTCCATGTCCAAGACCGTTGACTACGCCGACAATTCGTACCTCTCCAGATGCGGCAAAAACGACTTGCATGGTAACGGAGCCCTCGATGCGTAGCCGCCGTGCTTCTTCGGTATAGACGGGTATGGGCTTGCTAAGAATCGCCACCGGAGAAATAGGAGAAACCTTGAGTGCCGCTGCCGGCTGAGCCTTGGCTAACGTTGCCTCATTGAAGCCAACATTCTTCACCGCCTTTGCGGGCGCACCCACGGCGGTTTCATCAGGAGTTCCAAAGCCTCCAGTGGCCACGGCGTGACCCGACCGACCTGTGCCGCTTGCGGTGGGAGTTCCAAAGGCTCCCGTGGCCACTACATGGCTCGTGGACTGCGTTGTCGTTCCGGCAGGACTTCCAAAACTACCCAGAGCCGGCCCGCGGGTCGCAACTTTATTCGGTTGCGGCTGCACGCCGTTTGTTTCGCCAAGCGAACCCGTATAAACCGGCCTAGCTATGGGCTTTGTAGGTAGCGCTGCTGAATCCGGGAATGCTGGCTTCGGCGCCGCTGGTGCAGGAATAACCGCAGCGCGCTCTACCCGTGGCAGGCTCCGGGGCGCCTCAATGCGCATTGGCGAAGGAACCTCCGGTAGCGCGGGGGAGGTCTTCGCAACGGGAAGCGGGGGAGGAGCAACCTTGGCAACAGGTTGCCGCTCTTGAACCGGTTCAGGAAGAGGTGGCGCAACCAAATCCACCGCTGACGCTTTGCTCTGGAGAAAGTTCGGGGCCACTGTTGGCATAAGTAGAGGGATGACCACTAGCAATATGACCAGCGTTACTAGAATGCCGTATCCAACAAACAACGAGCCGTTGCGCTTTTCGGCCTTGAGTTCATACGACGCAAAAAGCCCGCTCGGCGCGGGTTGCGACAGCACTGGACATTCGATCATCTCAGCAGACGAACTCATACAGCCCCTACCTCACCGTTACTAAAACTGTTTTTGTATGGCTCAATAAGCCCGACATACCTGTCACGGTGACTGAGTACGTTCCTTTCGGTGTTCCGTCTTCCTGTAAATAG
>Ga0181529_10002486_pt1 | contig 22016 bp, 20 predicted proteins | sample PEATcosm2014_Bin_36_FD_119763 | JGI IMG/M metagenome (GOLD analysis project Ga0181529, IMG submission 119763) | Peatland microbial communities from MTU Mesocosm Facility, Houghton, MI, USA - PEATcosm2014_Bin10_30_metaG | ecosystem: Environmental > Terrestrial > Soil > Wetlands > Peat | place... | reverse complement strand
GTCGAGCATCTCACGATCGACGTCCCCGAAGCCTACACCGGCACAGTTATCGAGAAACTTGGGCCCCGCAAGGGCGAGATGACGAAGATGCACAATCATGGCTCTGGCCGCGTGCGCATGGAGTTTCGCGTGCCCAGCCGCGGCATCATCGGCCTGCGCAGCGAAATGCTCACCGAGACGCGCGGCACCATCGTCACGAATGCGCTCTTCGACGGCTACATCCCCTACCAGGGCGAGATTCCGCAGAGGCCCACCGGTGCCCTGATCTCTGACCGCCAGGGGCTGACCACGACCTATTCGCTCAATGGCCTGCAAGAACGCGGAATGTTGTTTGTGGGCGCAGGCGTCGAGGTTTACGAGGGGATGATCGTCGGCGAACACTCGCGCGACAACGATCTCGACGTAAACGTGGTGCGAGAAAAGCACATGACCAACATGCGCGCATCGAGCGCAGACGAGGCCATCCGCCTGGTGCCTTATCGCGCACTGAATCTCGAACAGGCCATCGAATTCATCGCCGAAGATGAGGTCGTGGAAGTCACGCCCAAGTCACTGCGCCTGCGCAAGAGAGTTCTGCAGCAGAATAAGCGCCCCAAGCGCTGGGAGAAGAACGCCGAATAACTGCTGCGAAGCAGCATGCGGCTTTGAAAGGGCACGGCTTCAGCTTCGGAAGAGCGCTTCACCTCGGGTGGGTCTCGTCAGGTATAGCAAAAACTGGGTGCCCCAGGTCCCGATTTTGGGACCTGGGATAACTCTCAGACCCATCTATATTCTCAAGAGAGATTCTTACTCCGGCAGCTTCGAATCCAGCACTTCCTGTGCCCGCGCCGCGCGCCATGCAGCGAGCCTTTCGTAAAGTGCCGCATCATTGAGCGCTAGAATCGCGGCCGCAAAGAGCGCCGCATTCCCGGCTCCGGGCTTACCGATCGCCAGCGTGGCAACCGGAATCCCCTTAGGCATCTGCACCATCGAGAGCAGCGAATCCAGGCCATTGAGCGGCGTAGCCGCAATCGGCACAGCCAGCACTGGAAGCAGTGTCTTGGCCGCCATCACGCCGGCAAGATGAGCCGCGCCACCGGCTCCGGCGATCAAAACCTTGATCCCACGCTCTCGCGCCGTTTCAACGTATTCGAAGAGTTGATCGGGAGTGCGATGGGCACTCAACACCCGCGCCTCGCAAGGGATCTCAAGCGTATGCAGAATCTCGACCGCTGCCGCCAGCACCTCATAGTCATTCTTGCTGCCCATGACCACGCCTACCAAAGGTTGATCGCTCATGGTGCTCATTATACGAAAGCCAGCGCACAGTCAAAATCTGGGTGTCCCATCCTTGCGGCGTCTTTGTTTTTTGCCGCAAGGGTGGGATACCACGATCCTCTATTGACTGTCATCCTGAGCGAGCGCAGCGAGTCGAAGGACCTGCGGTTGCTTTTGTCGGATTTTGCTGACGCATCCCAATGAACAATGACTTCAATGCCGCAGCAACGTCTCCACGGCCACTTCAACCGCCGCAAACAGAACGCTGAACGCCGCAAGAAATCCCTTGGCCCTCTGCCAGTTTTGCTCGTGCCGTTCCATGCGCCGCTCCAGGTCGGCGATCCGTCCGCCGTTTCCGTCACCGGTCAGGCCGGTCATCTGCGTCTTCAATACGCTTAAATCACTCAGCACCTGCGCTTCGAATTCATTCATCATCCGCATTCATTAGACTCCATCCGCCTATTGGTCTTTCCCGCCTACGATCCCAGCGGAAGGTTGATGAACAATGCCGTCGAAAACTCCGAGTATTGCGTATTCGTCGTACCGTCGCTCAAGTAGTAAACAGCGGTGTAATAGAGCCCCGCCGGCGTCGCCCCGAGGTTAGGAGCTAGATTGACGCTCACAAATCCATCCGGCGCAATCGTCACCGTCGTCTTGCCGGCCACCACCAGCTGACCGCTCGCTGTCGTGAACGATGGCCAGCTCACCACCAGTGTTCCCGTGCCCGGCTGGCCGTTCGCCAGATACACCGTCCCCTGAACCGTCGTTGTGCCGATCGTCTGAGCCTGGGCCATGCTTCCCAACGCCGCTCCCATCAGGCACACCGCCAGCGACAACAGTCCAATCAGTCTCCCGGCGCGCAACCACTCGTGATTCGTCAGCTTCATCCGCTTCTCTTCTTTCTTTCGTGACTACTGCAAATTGACCCATCCGAGGTCTCTGCTGCATCTCGACCGAACTACTCGCTCAACCTTCCGATTCGCGTTGACCCAAGCCAATCTCCCCTTCGGCTTCATGCGACCCGCCATCCCACTCCGGCTCCGAAGCTAGTTTTTCTGCCTCGCTGCTACGATGCCGAACCACCGCCCCGTCTGCGCAATCGATCTGCCCCTCTGCAAGCGCAAAAAGCAGCCTTGCGCTCGTGCTGTTGCCGGCGATTGTCTTTTTCACTAGCGATTCGGCGATCTCTTCGCTGTTTTTCTCCAGCGCTTTGTCGGCCGCTGCCTTCATCTTTGCCGTCCCACGGCCGACCTTCTTCTTCTCGGTCGCTGTTTCGCTCGGTTTCCGTCGAACCGCCCGCTTCTTTCTTGCCTCAACCATCGCTCCGCCAATCCCGTCCTAACCTTCTCGGCGCAGCGTTCTTCGCAGAAAGAGAAAGGGGCAACCCCTTTCGGAATCGCCCCCACATCCTCCAGATTGTTTGATCGGCCACCGCAGATGCAGGTCGGCATCTTCTCTTCAGTGGACGCTTCCCTGCACGTCCCTCGCCGCTCAAGTCAACTCGGAAAATGACCTGATCTCTTCAAGAACCCCATTCACTCCGGCCGTTCTGCCTCCGGCCGCTTCCGCCCATTCCATTGCGGCCCTTCGCCAAGGTCAAAACGTCCATGCGCGATCTGATGATGCTCTCGCTCTCTCCCCACGCCTGCTAACCCCGTAGAAGTAGTCCGAATAAATCAGGAGTGCATAACTCGCTCTCTCCTGTCGCCTTGATCCTCATTGAATGTTCTTAGTTTAACCAATCTCCGCATAATTCAATGCAAAGCAGATACGACCGCGATTCTCTTCTTGTTTCAACCACTTATCCAAAGTCATTTAACCTCCACTTGTTGACACGAATTATGAAATGGAACAATCATCTCCGGGACCAGAGATCTCCCTTGCCCACGTTGGCAATCTCACCCTCGCCTGTCACCCTGAACGGCACCGAGCACCGCGAAAGCCCCACCCCTCGCCGAAATGCCTTACGATAATCCGATGAAGGCCCCGGCCATTCACGCCCCCACTCTTCTAGTCCACGGCGGCGCCTGGACCGTCCCGCCCGACGACGCGCCCGCCCATGAGGCCGGAGTCCGCCGCGCGCTTGAAACCGGTTATGCCGTCCTCTCGCGCGGCGGTTCGGCCCTTGATGCGGTCGAGGCGGCCGTCACCGTCCTCGAAGACGACCCCGTTTTCGATGCCGGATGCGGCAGCTTTCTTACCTCCGACGGCCGCGTTCAGCTCGACGCCCTCCTGATGGACGGTGGCCGTATGAAGGCTGGCGGCGTAGCCTGTGTCGAGCGCCTTCGCAACCCAATTCATGCCGCACGCCTCATCCTCGAAAAGAGCCCACACGTTTACCTCGTCGGCCCCGGCGCAGAACAATTCGCACAGCTCCACGGCATGACCCTCATCGAGAACTCTGAGCTCGTCCTCGAGCGCGAACGAGAACGCCTCGCCCAAGCCCAGGTCCGCCAGTCCGCAGCCCGCGTCGAAGAGATCTCCTCCGATCTCTCTCTCCCTGACGACAAAACCCAGGGTGGCCCAGGTCTCGCTTCTGGGACCTGGGAGACGAAGATACCACTGTCTCCATCTAGGCAAGACAGTCACGACACAGTCGGCGCCGTCGCCCTCGACATCCGCGGCGGTGTCGCCGCAGCCACCTCCACCGGTGGCACCCTCAACAAAACTCCCGGACGTGTCGGCGACTCCTCCCTCATCGGGTGCGGCTGCTATGCAGACAACCTCTCCGCCGCCGTCTCCCTCACCGGCTGGGGCGAACCCATCATGAAGCTGGTTCTCGGCAAGTGGGCCACCGACCGTGTCGCCTCGGGCACCCCACCCGAAATCGCCGCCCAGGAAGCCATCTCCTACCTCTATAACCGCCTCGGCGGCCATGGAGGCATCATCCTCCTCGGCCCCGACGGCCGCTTCGGCATCGCCCACAACACTCCCGCCATGCCCTGGGGCTTGGCCACCCCCACCGGCTTCCACACCGGCCTCACGGTTTAGTGTCCCTATCCCGTAGTTCACTCTCCCGGTCAGGGGTCCAGTCCTTGACCCGCCCTGCGGGATGGATGCCCCACCTTTCGCGCTTTTTGCGAAAGTGCGGGAATCGACGAACCTCACTCTGACCCCTGATCCCTGACCCCTGTTTTTGCAATAATCCCAATATGCTCGTCCTCGCCTCAGCCTCGCCCCGCCGCCGCGAACTCCTCACCCAAGCAGGCTTTACGTTCCAGGTCCACCCCGCCCACATCCCCGAGGATCCCTATCCCAACGAAGACCCCATCGCCTACGTCACCCGTCTCGCCCGCGAAAAAGCCCAAGCCGTCTACAACGAACTCCTGGGTGCCCCATCCTTTCGCCTTTTTTCTGGCGAAAGGGTGGGATGCGACGAACCCCATGGCGCGCCAGCGCCGTCTGCCCCACCTCAGGTGGTGCTGGGCGCCGACACCACCGTAACCCTCGACAACCACATCCTCGGCAAGCCCGAAGATCCCGCCGACGCCGCACGCATGTTGCGCCTTCTCTCCGGCCGCACCCATCGCGTCATCACCGGCATCGCCCTCGTCACCGCCAGTCACACCGAAGTAGCCGCCGAAGTCACCGCCGTCCGATTCCTTACCCTCTCTGGCCAGGAAATCGACGACTATATCGCCACCGGAGAGCCCATGGACAAGGCGGGAGCCTACGCCATCCAGGGCCGCGCCGCCCGCTGGATTCCCCGCATCGAAGGCTGTTACTTCAACGTCGTCGGCCTTCCTATCTCCCTTGTCTCCACCCTCCTCGAATCCTGCCAACTCACTGATTCCTCAAGCCTCAAGGCCGAAGTCTAAAAGCCTCTTCCCCTCCGACTCCCAAATTCGTTGAGCCGTTGACAAGACCACGTCCCTCGACGCCCCTGTTTTCCCGATGTAAAATCGCTGCATTCCAATCAATCACGCCGCCTCATGCCACGAACCCTCCGCAAGCAAAGGAAGGACCATGCGAACCTCCCTCCGCATTCGCACTCTTGTACTGCTGATCACCGTTGCATCACCCGCTGTTCTCCTCGCTCAGTTCCAGGATCCAACCGCCGAAGAGCTCAAGATGACCACCGATCCACAGGCCCCCGGAGCTGCCGCCGTTTATCTCAATGTTGAAGAGATCGCCAATGACCCGATCCACATCCAGAGTTTTTACGCGCGCATCAAGGTGCTCTCTGAGAAGGGCAAGGAATTAGCCTCAGTCGAACTTCCCTACCTTCAAAGCAACTCCAAGATCGTCGGCATCAAGGCTCGCACCATACATGCGGACGGCACAGTGATTCCTCTCGTCGGCAAGCCCGAAGATCTATTGGGTTTCAAGACGAAGAGCGCGAACGGAGAGCGGTTGCAAGTAAATCGCAGGGTCTTCACCCTGCCCAGCGTCGAGGTCGGCAGCATACTCGAATACCGCTATGAGCTCAGCTACGACGACAACCAATACTCATCTCCCTCCTGGGAGATCCAGCGCCCCTACTTCGTCCACAAAGCGCATTACCTCTTCGTTCCCGCCAAAATGTTCTTGCCGGGCCTCCAGAATCAGACAAACATGTATCTGCTCGATGAGCACGAGCGCATAATCAAAACCCTCATCTGGTGGGCGAACCTGCCAAAGGGCGTCGCCGTTAAGGTTGATGCATCTGGGCACTACACCGTCGATATCGCCGATGTTCCCGCCGCTCCAGACGAAGAATGGATGCCGCCCATCCAGAGCATCCTTTATAAAGTGATTTTCTATTACAAAAGCGCCTCCAACTCCACCGATTTCTGGGTCACCGACGCCAAACTCTGGTCCAAGGACGTGGACCACTTCGCCGACTCCTCCAAATCCATCAAGGATGCCGTGGCCGGCTTGATTGCCCCCGGAGACAGCGGCATGGACAAAGCAAAGAAACTCTACAAGGCCGTGCAGGCTCTCGATAATACCGACTATTCCCGCAGGAAAAGCGAATCCGAGATTAAACAACTCAAGCTGGGTATCTGCTTCACTCACCTTGCCACAATTTGCGGTTTAACGTGGCGGAATTGGCAAAGTCACTTAGTAATCAACCACACAAATAGCCCTACTATGCCCCATGCGACATAGATGGCCATCCGTGTTTTGCGGTACTTTCGGTTCCATATACTCATCATCGCTCCTTCTGGGCTTTATCAGGCTAGATATCCGCTAGATCACTAAGATGCTGTGACCATTATCGACTGTCGACCACAATATATTTTGGCAGGGTGAGTGAAGCAGATACCCAGTCAACTCAAATTGAAGACCGCCAAGCGCGCCGAAGACACCTGGGCGCAAAGAAGCGGCTCCAGCGAGGATATCGCGCTGCTTTACTTGGCCATGCTGCGCGCCGCAGGACTCTCCGCCTACGCCATGAAGGTCGTCGATCGTGAGCGGGGCACCTTCGATATCACCTACCTCACGCTGCGGCAGCTCGACGATACCCTTGTCATCCTCAGCGATGGCGGCAAAGAGTCCGTTCTCGACCCCGGCGAGAAGATGTGCCCGTTTCAGACGGTCAATTGGAGGCATTCCGGCGCCAGCGGCATTCGCCAATCCGCCGAGGGCCGTAGCACCGCTTCTACCCCGCTCCAGAACTATCCTGATAACAAGACTCTTCGCATCGGGGACGTCACCCTTGATGATCAAGGAGCCGTTTCGGCGAGTTTTCGTTTTGTTATGACCGGTCAGGAAGCCCTTTACTGGCGGCAGAAAGCCATCGAAAACGATCTGGACGATGTCAAGAAGCAGTTCGATGAATCAATGGAGGCCGTCTTTCCTGATGGCGTCGCGGCGCATGTCGACAGCTTCACAGCCCTCGACGATCCCGATCAGAGCCTGATCGCCCTCGTCAAGGCAAAAGGCAACCTCGGCCTCGCCACCTCCAAACGACTACTGCTTCCCGCCTACTTCTTCGAGACCCGGGGCGCGCATCCTTTTGTTAATCAGGACAAACGCCAGCAGCCCGTCGACATGCACTATGGCAATCTGGTCACCGACCAGGTTACCTACCATCTCCCTGCCGGATTCTCGGTGGAGGGCGCGCCGAAGGACGATAAAATCTCCTGGCCGGATCATGCGGTTCTGATCAATAAAACTGCCGCTGCCCCCGACACAGTCACCATCGTTCGCACATTGGCCCGCGCCTTCACCACCGCCAAGCCCGAGGAGTATCAGGACCTCCGCGGCTTCTACCAGAAGGTCGCCGCCGCCGATCAGGGACAATTAGTCCTCACCTCGGCAACCTCGAAAGGCAACTGATGTTCCCGCACACCTTCAATCCTCTGATTCCCGCTCGGGCCGTCACAGCATCTTCTGTAGCCAAAGCTGTATCATGGCTGGCGAATCCTCTAACACCACTTCGCGGCAAGCTTCTTGCCGTCGCCGGCAAAGGTACGCTTATGAAGACTCCCACTCTCGCGCGCAATCTGTTTTTGCTCTTCGCCCTCGCTTCACCGGCAGTCCTTCCCGCCCAGCTCCGGCCGCCTACCCCCGAAGAGCTCAAGATGACCGACGACCCCAAAGCCCCCGGAGCCGCCGCCGCCTACCTGAACATCGAGGAGACCACCAACGATGAACTCCACTTCATGAGCGCTTATGCGCGCATCAAGGTGCTAGAGGAGAAAGGCAAAGAGCTGGCCACCGTCGAAATCCCTTACTGGCGCAGTGACTTCAAAGTCATCAACATCCAGGCTCGCACCATTCACTCCGATGGAACGATTATCCCTCTGGCCGGCAAGCCCGATGACCTGATGACCTTCAAGACTACTAATAAAGAAGGCGAGCGGGAGCAGGTGAACACCATGGTCTTCACGCTCCCCAGCGTGGAAGTCGGCAGCATTCTCGAGTATTACTTTGAGTTGCGCTATGACGAGCACAAGGTATCGAGCCCCAGGTGGGAGATTCAGAAGTCCTACTTTGTTCACAATGCGCACTTTGCTTTCACCCCCTATCAGTCCTTTCTGAATGGCCCCGGCGTGGTAAATGCGGGGTGGGTGACGGACGAACACGGAGACAAGGCCGACTTTCTCCACTGGTGGCCCATTCTTCCTCCAGGCACGGAAGTGAAAATGGACGCCAGAGGGCGCTACACGGTCGACGCCACCGACGTTCCGCCGATGCCCAAGGAGGACTGGATGCCGCCAGTCGGGAACTTTCGCTACAGGGTGTTCTTTTATTACCTCTCGACCACCAAAATCAACGACTTTTGGACTGACGAGTTCAAGCGCTGGTCAAAGGACGTGGACCACTTCGCCGAGCCCACCAATCCCATAAAGGATGCCGTAGGTGGACTCGTTGCCCCCGGCGACAGCGACCTCGACAAGGCCAAAAAGCTCTACAAAGCCGTGCAAGCCCTCGACAACACCAAATTCTCCCGCAAAAGGAGTGAGTCTGAGCAGCAGCAACTCAAGCTCAAGACCATCAAGCGCGCCGAAGACACTTGGACGCAGAAGAGCGGCTCCAGCGAAGACATCGCTCTGCTTTATCTGGCCATGCTTCGCGCCGTCGGTCTCACAGCAAATGCCATGAAAGTCGTGGATCGCCAGCGTGGCGTCTTTGACCGAGCCTATCTACGCGCCAATCAGCTCGACGACACCATTGTCGTCCTGAACATCGCCGGAAAAGAAATCACTTTGGACCCCGGCGAGAAGATGTGTCCCTTCCAGACGGTTAGCTGGCGCCACTCCAGCGCCGCCGGCTTCCTGCAAGGCAGCGATGGAAAAGACGCGAAGACATCCCCTGGACAGGCGGCCGCCGACAACAAGCTCTCCCGCGCCGGAGATATCACCCTGGACGCGCAAGGGAATGCGACTGGCACTTTGCGCTTTTCCATCACCGGGCAGGCTGCTCTTCACTGGCGCCAGATCGCGCTCAGAAACGATGAGGACGAAGTCAGGAAGCAGTTCCACCACTGGGTAGCGGAGACGGTTCCGCAGGGAATTGAGGCGCACATCGATCATTTTGAGGGTCTGGACGACCCGGATGTAAACCTTGTGGCCATCGTCAATGTCAAGGGCGCCCTGGGCACGGCGACTTCCAAGCGCCTCTTGTTCCCGGGCTTCTTCTTCGAAACCCGCGCCAGCCATCCCTTTGTCGATCAAGAGAAGCGGATGGAGCCAGTGGATATGCACTATGGAGAGATCGTCGGCGACCAGATTACCTATCATTTGCCCGCCGGTTTCGCCGTTGAAGGCGCACCGCCTGACGCATCAATCTCCTGGCCCGATCACGCCATTTGCGTCACCAGGTCACTGGCCTCGCCCGATCAGATCATCATCGCCCGCAAACTGGCCCGCGGCTTCACCTTCGCCTCGCAAAAGGACTACCAGGATCTTCGCGGCTTCTACCAGAAAGTCGCCGCCGCCGATCAGGGACAATTGGTGCTAACCTCCGCAACCCCGAAAGGCAACTGATGCTCTCCTCGGCGTCTCACGCTTTTTCCGCATCGGCCAAGGGCGGCATCCCGACGCCTTGCCCGTGGCTCCGCGCCGCGCTTTTGATTCTCATCTTTGCCTCGCCGCTCCTGCTCTCCGCCCAGTTTCAAGAACCAACCAGCGATGAACTCAAGATGACCGCCGACCCCAAAGCCCCCGGCGCCTCCGCCGTCTATCTCTACCACGAAGAGACCTACGACAATCCTGGGCATTTCTACATCCTTGACGAACGCATCAAGGTACTCACCGAAAAAGGCAAGGAACTGGCCACAGTCAGTGTCCCCTACGAGCACGGTGTCGATCATGTCGCACAAATCGAGGGCCGCACCATCCATGCTGACGGAACAGTGATTCCGTTAACCGCCAAACCTTCCGATCTGGTCGACCTCAAAACCAAGGGCTTCCAGCTAAATAGCGTAGTATTCACCCTGCCCAGCGTCGAGGTCGGCAGTATCCTCGAATACCGCTTGAGACTCTGGCGCGACGATAAGTGGAACTACCTGCCAACATGGCAGATACAGACACCCTATTTCATTCACAAAGCGCATTACTCCTTCCGCCCTGGCGTCTACTGGAGCATGATGTATGCGGTTTACCTAGGCTCCGATAGCAACACCGTCCAGGAGAAAAAAGGCCTTTTCACCCTTGACATCGCAGATGTCCCGCCCGAGCCCAACGATGACTGGATGCCACCGATAAACACTCTCAGGTGGCGCGTGCAGTTCTTTTCTAATATCCTAGCCGGCACCGGCGAAATCTTTTGGGAAAAGACCCGCATTCGTTGGGCCGCCTGGATCGGGGAATTCACCCAACCTACCGACTTGCTCACCAAGGCCGTTTCCGAGATCGTCGCGCCCAGTGACACCGATGAGCAAAAGGCGTCCAAAATCTACACCACCGTCCAAAAGCTCAATAACACAGGCTTCAGCCGAACAAAGTCCGAAACTGAACGCAAGAAGGAAAAGCTTAAGGACATCCAAAAAGCTGAGGATGTCTGGAAACAACAAAGCGGATCGGCCAACGATCTCGCGCTTCTTTACGCTGCCTTGGCTCGAGCCGCTGGCCTCAAGGTCTCGCCGGCCTTTGTCGTCAATCGCGACCGTGCATTATTCGATAGGAGCTATCTCTCCGACTCACAGCTCGACGACGACATTGTAATGGTTGAATTGGGGGGCAAGAAGATCTATCTGGATCCCGGCCAGAAGATGTGTCCCTTTGGCTCGTTAGATTGGAAGCACACCATGGCAACCGGCTTCCAACTCACGGACAAGAGTGCCGAGATCATCACAACCCCCGGTCTCACATACAAAGGCTCGACAGTGCAGCGCTTGGCAGACCTTCACGTCGATGAGGAAGGCAACCTACAGGGATCCGTCCGCTTCGTAATGACCGGACCAAGCGCGCTTCATTGGCGTCAACTCGCGATTGAAAATGACGAGGAAGAGGTGAAGAAGCAATTCAATGAGTCAATGAATAACGAACTTCCCGAGGGCGTCCAAGCCGATTTCGACCACTTCCTCGCACTGGAGAATTACAACGCTGTCCTCATCGCCATCGTTAATGTCAAAGGGACGATTGGCTCGAAAACCGGCAAGCACTTTTTTCTCCCTGGCCTCTTTTTTGAGTCCCGCGCCAAGCACCCGTTTGTTGCCGAGGACAAGCGCACCATCCCCATTGACGTCCACTTTCCTGAGTCGGATCAGGATGAAGTAACCTACCATCTGCCGCAAGGATTCAGCGTCGAGAGCGCGCCGCAGGATACAAATACCGTCTGGCCCGATCACGCCCAGTTCAAGATTCACTCCAGTGAAGATGCGGGATACGTTACCGTTCAGCGCACTCTCGCCTACAACTTTACCCTCCTTGATCCCAAGGAATACCCCAACCTTCACGACTTCTATCTGAAAGTCGCCGCCGCCGATCAACAGCAACTCGTCTTAACCCGCGCCTCCGCTGCAAAAGGAAACTGATCATGGCTCTCCCGCTCTCATCCACATCTTTCCGCATTCTCATCCCCTTGGCTACTTTGCTGATGTCGGCCGCCAGCCCCAGCCATGCCGGTTGGTTCAACAAAGACAAGCCGGTCCCCGACTGGGGCCTTGAAGCCGCCAAGACTAAAACTCCCGAGTATGCCAAAGACGCCGCGGCCGTCATCCTGCTCAATGAGCAACTCGAATCCGTCGACGCCCAGGGCCGCGCCACTGAGCGCCACCGCTATGCAGCGCGCATTCTCAAACCGCAGGGGCGCCACGATGTAGGGTGCGAGGTCGCTTACGACGTGGACGAGAAGATCAACTACTTCCGCGAATGGACCATCGGTGCCGACGAAAAGCAATTCCCCGCTCAGGACGCCGATTTTGCCGACGTTGGAGACCTCGGCGTTAGCATCATGCTCTCCACCAGCAAAACTCGTTTTGTTCGTCCTCCTGCCGCCGATGCCGGCGCAACCATCATCTGTGAGTCTGAGGAGTTGTTGGCCCCCTATCAGCAGGAAACCGGCATCCTTATCCAGAATGAAATTCCTGTAGTCTTCCAGGCTCTTGAAGTTGACCTTCCTCCAGGCCGCGCTCACGCCGAAGCATGGCACAGGTTCCAGCCCGTCAAGCCCGTCGAGATCTCGCCAAACCATTGGCGTTGGGAGCTGAAAGACGTGCGCGCGCTCGATCTGCGCGAGGTAAAATCGCCTCCCGATTGGGGCGCTCTCGCCGCTCGCCTCTCCGTCCATTGGGATGGAGCCGCCGTTGAAGGCAAAGATAACCAGTGGCGCGCCATCGGAGAATGGGAGACCGTCCTCGAGGCAAACCGCCCCGATCCCTCCCCGGAAATCACCGCCCAAACCCAGAGTCTCATCGCCGGCGCGCCAGACTTCTACACCAAACTGAGCCGAATCACCGATTACATCCAGAAAAACATCCGCTATTTCGTCGTGATGCGTGGCATCGGCGGCTGGCAGGCGCACCCGGCCGCCGACATCTTCCGCAGCCGCTATGGCGACTGCAAAGACAAGACCACCCTGCTGATCTCCATGCTCCAGGTTGCAGGCATCCGCGCCGTTTACATGCCAGTCGACAGTCGCCGTGGCTACGTTGATCCAGATGCCCCCTCCCGCTACGGCGACCACATGATTACCGCCATCGAGCTTCCCGCCGACGTGCACGATCCGCGCCTCAAGGCCGTCGTCAAGGCCAAAGACGGCAAGCGCTACCTCATCTTCGACCCAACTGATGAACGCACTCCGGTCGGCAACCTCCCCTCTGAGGAACAAGGCGGCTATGGCACCCTGGCCGCCGGAACATCGAGCCAGATCATCGCCATCCCAGTCCTCGATCCAGAGGCCAACGGCACGGAACGCAAAGGAACCTTCACCCTCGCGCCCGATGGCACACTCACCGGTACCATCGACAGCTCCCACTTCGGCCCCGTCGGCGCCGATCTCCGCGCGACGATAAAGTACAAGGACGAGAAGGAGCGCCGCGAGGGGTTCGAACGGGGCCTCGCCCAGTCCCTTCCGGGTGTCACGCTGGATGATTTTTCATTCATCGAGCCAACCGCCCTCGACCAACCCTTCGAATTGCATTTCAAGGTCACCGCTCACCAGTACGCCCATCAAGCCGGTTCACTGCTTCTGGTGCGTCCTCGAGTAATCGGCTCAGATTCTGTCCCCTTCGATGACAAGCCCCGCATCTATCCCATCAACCTCCAGGCAACAGGCCACTGGCACAGCACCTTCGACATCACCATCCCCCCTAGCTATCTCGTCGATGAAACTCCAGACCCCGTCGACCTCGACCTCGACTTTGCGAGTTACCACTCCAAAGTCTCCGCCAAGGGCAATCTACTCCACTACGAGCGCGAATACACGGTCCGCCAGGTCGAGATTCCGCCCGCCAAAGCCGCCGACTTCCGACGCTTCGAGTCCGCCATCCTCTCCGACGAAAAGAACGCAGCCGTCCTCAAAAAGCAGTAGCTCCTCAAATCGCCGGGTGCCCCACCCTCGCCGCGTCGTTGTTTTTGCGGCTAGGGTGGGATGCTGTGAAGTCTGCACCCTGCCCCATCCATTCGCCTTATTTCTGGCGAATGGGTGGGGAACCACGAACCCGCGTTGCACTTTCCAACTTAGCCAGATCGTTTTCGCAGATTTTGCTTCACAAATGGTGCAAAGTGTGGCCTATAATCCCTCTAGAGAAGGCTCTCCGCACATCTCGCGGTCACCTCCTCGCTTTCCCATGGCCTTGCAGCAATCCAAAACCCGCGCCTTCGACCCGCCCGCGATCCCCGACCGCCTCTACTTCAAGATCGGCGATGTAGCCAAAATTTGCGGCGTCGAGACCTATGTCCTGCGTTTTTGGGAGACCCAGTTCCCTCAGCTCAAGCCCAACAAGAGTGGAACCGGCCAGCGCCTCTATCGCCGCCGCGACGTCGAACTAGCCCTGAAGATCAAGCAATTGGTCCACATCGAGGGCTACACGCTCGCAGGCGCACGCCAGGCCTTGCAGCAGTCTCAAGCTCCCCGCGCACTTCCTCAGCCTGTCCTCCAGCCCGAGCCACAGCCAGATACCCCCTCCCGATCTCCGCTCCTGGCCTTCGATTCCGGTCAAGCCCCATCAGGCAAGAGTCTCGACGACATCGCCTCAACCATAGCTCACGCCCGCGCCGAGCTGCGCGAGATCGCCAGCCTCCTGGCCTCCCCGGATCCTCAACCACCCCATCGTCGCTCTCGCCTGGCCACCATGCCCTCGACTTCAGGTACTCTCTTCCCGTTTTAGAGCATTTTGCCTGTTGATATGGAGTGAGTCTCCAGCTTTGCTCATCGCTGTCAGTTGCTCCAGATATAGGTAGCGCTGGCCTCCTGGCCGGCTGACGCGTGGACCTCCCGGTCCACGCCGCACTCTACACTGAAAGGGGATATGCCTCGACTTACAGGTCGATTTCTTGGGGTACGACCGCCCCAACTCTGGCATAGATTCATTGTGCCAGGCCTGAGAAACCTCAACCCTCAAGCAGCATCGTCCTCGAAAGGCAAAATCTCGCCCGCAACCGCCCTACTTCGCCCGCTCGAAGGTAAGCGAGCCCGAGTTGATGCAGTAGCGCAGACCTGTCGGCCGTGGTCCGTCCGGAAAAACGTGCCCCAGGTGGCCGCCGCAGCGGGCGCAAGTCACCTCCACGCGGCACATTCCGAAACTCGAGTCTTCGTGCTCCGCTACGGCCGTCGACTCAGCCGGAAGCATGAAACTCGGCCACCCGCAGCCGGAGTCGAACTTGGCCCCGCTGTCAAAGAGCAGTGCACCACACCCGGCGCAGTGGTAATTCCCTGTTTCGTGGTTCTGGGTCAGCTTGCCGGTGAATGCGCGCTCCGTAGCCTTTTCCCGCAAAATCAGGTACTGCTCCGGCGTCAGCAGCGCGCGCCACTCAGTCTCCGTCCGTTCGATCTTCTCCGGCAATTCACTCATCGCGGCCTCCTGAGCTCCTCCCAGCTCGATTGGATGCGCCGCTCGGATCAAAGCTGCGGAATCGTCTTCTCAGACCTCGGCCACCAACTCGATCTCGACCAGCACGTCCTTGGGCAGACGGGCGACCTCTACAGTGCTCCGGGCAGGCGGCGCAGTTCCAGCTCCAAGAAAATACGCGCCATAAACCGCATTCATGGCGGCAAAATCATTCATGTCCTTCAGAAAGACGGTCGTCTTGATCACCTGAGAGAAACTCGATCCGGCTTCCGCAAGAATCGCCAACAAGTTCTCCAGCGCACGGGTCGTCTGCTCGGTGATCCCACCGGCGACAACCTGCTGGGTGGCCGGATCAATCCCAACCTGGCCAGCGGTGAAGATGAAGTCTCCCACCCGCACGCCCTGCGAATACGGCCCGATGGCCTTGGGTGCTTTGTCGGTTGCAATCGCTTCTTTGCTCATGCGTCGATTTTAGGGCATCCTCATAATTCCTGTAAGTTCCGGGTGCCCCACCCTCGCCGCGTTCTTGTCCGAGCGGCTAGGGTGGGATACCACGATCCTGCAATATGAGGACGATGAAAATCATCACCCCAGGCGGCCCCAAATCTAATGCCACACCGCCAGCAGCCCACCTGAGACAACCAGCACCGCCAGCCAGTAACCGCTATTGATGGCGAAGAGCCCCCACGGTCGCTTTTCATAAATTGTCTCCGAAAACAGCGGTCCTACGATGAAGCCAAGCCAGCAGATGATCCCCACAAAAACACCACGGCCAATGGTTGCCGCGCCAGCCCATATCACCACATGCGCCAGCATGAACGAGAGAATCAGCGCGCCGATCAGCGATGACAGCATCGCAACCACGACACCTTTGGGCCTCTCGCCTTTCGTATGACCGGTAAAAGCCATCCACGGCTTGGCAAAGAACAGCGAATACCAAATCGCTCCCAGGAAGAACTGAATCAAGGCGGCAACAATGACCGCAAGATGATTGAAGTGGAGATGGTGCATTTCCAGTAACCTCGCAGATGGGATGAGTGTCTTCTCCAACCGGTCGAAAGCTCAACATAACAAGGGGGGAAAATCGAGTCCGACCCAGGAGGAGTCGTGCTGTTGACTGTGCCGCAGTCAGGAATGTGCTGTCAAGCGGAATCGCGTTGCGGCTCCCTCACCTTCGCTTCAGCCCCTCCAATTCCTCCAGTGTCCTCGGCCAGTCGGCCCTCAACAGCCGCGAAAGCCCGCGGTCGGCTAGCACCTTCCCGCCGGTTTGGCAGCGCGCGCAGTAGTTGGTTTCGTTGTCTGCATAGCGGATCCGCTGCACCTTCTCGCCACAGCGCGGACACGGCTGCCCAAATCGCCCATGAACCGCCATCTCCAGCCGAAATGCGGTCACTTTCTCCGGGAAAGCGCTCTCGGCCTCTCCACGCAGCCGGTATATCCAAAGCGCAAGCGTCGAGCGTGCAGCCACGAAGAGCCGATCCCACTCCTCTGGTTTCAGCTTGAGGGTAAGCGCGATCGGCGAAAGCTGGGCAGCGTGCAGAATCTCATCCGAGTAAGCATTGCCGACCCCGCTAATCACCCGCGGATCGGTCAGCGCCCGCTTGAGCGTCCGGTTTTCCGCCGTCAGCGCGGCGCGAAATCCTCCCAGGTCGGTCGAAAAGACCTCCACCCCGCCCGGATCGACAGCCCGCAATGCCTCTTCGCCGGCCAAAACATGCAGCGACGCCCGCCGCTTGCTTCCCGCCTCCGTCAGCACCAGCGATCCTGAATCAAAATCAAAGGCCGCAAGAGCATTCCGCCCGGCCAGTTTGGCCTGCGCCGGCCTCCAGTGCAATCGCCCAGCGATCATCAGGTGAAGCACCAGCCACAGCTCGCCTTCGACTCCAATCGCTATCCGTTTTCCGATCCGGCGAATCTCCCGCACAGTGCGCCCCTCGACGCTGACAATCGGCGGCTCGACCGTCCGCAGCAAGAAAACGCTGCCCAGCCGCACGCGCTCAAGCACCTGTCCAAGGATGCGCGCCTCAAGCGCCGTGATGTAAGCGGCGATGTCAGGGAGTTCTGGCATGAATCATATCCTGATTCGGTTCAGGATCGTCTCCTGAATCGCTCGCGCTCGCGGCCGACGCTGAAAAGGTCTCCCCCTATTGTTAAGCGCCTCGCCAAGAATAGCGGCTTTTGTCGGCTATTTGGTCCTCGTTTTTTGGGGGAAGCTTTGGTGATTTTGTTCAAAAATCGATCCCGTACGAGTCGGGAGACTCCTTAGCAAAGGACAAAGGAAAACCCCAATGTTTCGTTGGCTACACAAAACATTGGAGCAATTGAAAAAGCCGGTTCTCAGAACGTTATTGTTTTAACTGTGCGATGGTTTTGTTGAGCGAAATCTCGGCGTGCCTGCCTCGAGGGTCGCCTTCACGATCAAATCCCACAGGTCGTCCGGCATTCTTCCTGTTAGTTGCTTCTTCCTGTGCTGCCTTTTCGGCCGCACCAACGTCACGCAGGACCTGGTTGCCTATGCTTGCTTCCGTATCATGTTTTTCAAAGGAAAGATTGACACCCCCGGATGAGGTTATTGTATTGCCTTTCGCGTTGGTAAGTTTCCATCTATCCTTAGTCGCTTGGACCCGGTTTTCTCCCCCGTACGTCAAAAGCCCCGCCTGAAGCGTGCCTTTCACAGCTTTACCGATATCAACATCGTAATCTTTATCGGTGCCGTCTCCTTCATAAGAAGCTCGTTCGGTTCGTGATTGACCCGTCACGCTTGTATCAACGACCGTGACGTCAGCGCCGTCAGGACTTAAAGTCAAAACCCGGCTTCCTTTTGTGACGACAGCTCCGCCGCTAGCCGGGAAGTCGACCGTAAGCTTGCCGCCAACAGTGCCGCCAGCAGCACGCGCCTCGGCATTTGCGAGGATAGCGTTAGCTTGATCTTGAAGCGCTTTGGAACTATCAGAAGGTTCGGCTGCTTGCGTGGGGCCACCAGCGGCAGCTGTTGCTGTGGGAGCGGCGCCTGCGCCCCCGTTTTTCTGGTCGAGATACGCAGCCCACACTTTGTCGATCAGAGCTTTGTATTCGCCGCCACCGGGAGGGCTTAAATATGCGGTGATCTTATTGTCCTTGTTCACCGAGATCATTGCCGCCCCTTGAGGGCCAGTTAGCTGAACCAGATGAGTCGGACTACGGCCTGCCGGCATCTCGGTGACCGTGCAATCCGCATTATCAACCTTGATTGAGGTCTGTTGCATCTGGGCGTTGGCGGCAGAGACTATGACAATTGTTGCGGCAAGCATGGCCGCCGCTGCGTGTCTAAGGTTCATTCGGGCCCCTTGATAAGGGATACGCTACCACAAAATGGACTTCATTTGTCCAAATATAAACGGGACCGGAGCGCCGCATTTGGCAGCTCTCAGGGAACGAAATGAAACCCTCCTGCTTCCGATCAGAGCCAGAGTCAGATCGCCCCGTGCGCTGGTTTCGGGGTAGGCGCAAATGCGCGCACAGGCTGCAAAGTGTGTCGAGGACTGCGCACGATCTTCTGCCGGGCCAGCTTCAGCCGATCACGGTGTTATCGATGAGTCTGGTAGCGCCGACCCTGGCCGCAACGGCGAAGAGGCTCCCGGGCGCGGCCGTCTCCACCGGCTCCAACGTCGCCCAATCTACAAGCTCGATGTACTCAACGCGCACACCCGGCTCACTGGCAAAAGCTAGCCGCGCTGCATCGATCAATACGCCGGTGCCGCGCTCACCACCGGCTGCCATCGCCTCCACCAACCAGACCACCCGGCTTAGCACCAGTGCCTGGCGCCGCTCGCCCGCGCTGAGATAGACGTTGCGCGAGCTGAGCGCCAGTCCGTCCACCTCACGGACGATGGGACAGACCACAACTTCAGCAGGCAGTCTCAGGTCAGCCACCATCCGGCGAAGCACGGCGACCTGCGCAGCGTCCTTTTGCCCAAAAAACGCCCGATCCGCCTCCGCCGCAATCAGCAGCTTGGCCACTACCGTGGCCACTCCGCGAAAGTGCCCAGGCCGGGACAAGCCGTCAAGTCGTCCGCTCAAGCCTGCAACTTCAACGAATGTCGCCGCGCCCACAGGGTAAAGCTCCTCTACCGCCGGAGCAAAGATCACGGTTGCGCCAGCCGCCTCGGCCAACACGCAATCGGCATCAAAACTCCGCGGATAGCGTTCAAAGTCCTCGCTGGGACCGAACTGTGTAGGATTCACGAAGATGCTCACGGCCACCGAACCGCACTCGCTCGCCGCCGTCCGAATCAGCGAAGCGTGGCCCGCATGCAACGCGCCCATCGTGGGCACCAGGCCAATCGTCTTGCCGTCAATCCGCTTTTCGCGGGACCACCCACGTAATTCAGCAACCGTCTGCAGAATTTCCATCAGACCTTTCTCAGCGTCCCTGTCTGCTTCGTTGCTTCGAGCGCTCGCCGCGCCGCCTCGGGCAGGTGGTAGCTCTCTTCGTCGGAAGGAAATGCATGGTGCTCCACGTCATCCCGATACCGCTCAATCGCCGTTCCAATCAGCGCCCCTGCTTCCCCATAGCGCCGCACAAACTTGGCTGCCGGAGCAAAGGTCAGCCCCACCAGGTCGTGAAAGACCAGGATCTGCCCGTCGCAATCCGGCCCAGCGCCAATTCCAATTGTTGGAATGGGCAGCTCAGCGGTAATCGCCGCGGCCACCTCGCGGGGAACCCCCTCCAGCACCAGCGCCCCGGCTCCCGCCTCGGCCAGTGCGATGGCGTCAGCCTTCAGCGCCAGCGCGGCATCTCCGCTGCGGCCCTGTACGCGGTAGCCTCCCATGCGGTGAATGCTCTGCGGCGTCAGTCCCAGGTGACCCACCACGGGGATCTCCGCCTCGCTTAGAGCGCGCACCAGTTCCACGCGCGGCCCTTCGATCTTCACCGCCTCCGCGCCCGCCTCTTTCACAAACCGGACCGCATTGGCAACTCCCTCGGCCACTGCGCCGTGATAACTCCCAAAGGGCATGTCGGCTACCAGCAGCGCACGCCGTACGGCCCGCCGCACAGCCCGCGTATGGTGCAGCATCTCGTCAACAGTAACGGCAAGCGTGTTTTCATGCCCCAGAACCACCATGGCCAGCGAGTCGCCCACCAGGATCAGATCCACGCCGGCTTCATCCGCCAGCCGCGAGCTCGAATAATCGTAAGCCGTGAGCGCGCAGATAGCCTTGCCCTGCCGCTTCATCTCCCTAAGCGCCGGCATCGTGACCTTTGAGGTGGGAACCAATGTAATCGGGGTGCTCTGCGGCGTGGGATTCATTCCGCCGGGAAAGTTGGTAATGCTCATTGTGACCTCCAGTGCCGCTCCGTCAACTCAGGATGCAGCCCGAACAACCCGAGTATACGCCCCAACCCAGCACCTGATGCAACGCGTCCGTGCCACATCCGTCACATCCATAATCATCGATTCACCACAACCCCACCGCAGGCCGTTCTGCTCAAACGCGCAAATTCGCCAACTCGCTAACTAGCGATCTTCGCGAAGCGAAGCTAACTCGCCGCTTCTATCCATTCCTTTTCAATGCGCAGGTTGATCGAATACTCGGCGTCATTTCTTTGGCTCTTTCTTAAACGATGAACGAAAGGCCCATTTGCCCATCACACCCTCGGCGCGCCAAACTGAAAGACACGATGCTCTCGCCCCTGGCCACAAGAATCTCCGTCGGAGTTGCCGCTATGGCCGCTCTCGGCCTCCCGGCGGGCGGCTGCGCCTTTGCCGCCCTATGGCCAGCCTCGCAGCTCTTCGGACCCACGCTCATCGCCCCGCCGCGCCCGGGTGAGCTCGCGGTTACATTCGACGACGGCCCCAACTCCGCCTGGACGCCCCGTCTGTTGGAGATCCTGGCCAGCCACGGCGTCCACGCAAACTTTTTCCTGCTCGGCTGCCGAGCCCAGGCCGAGCCTGCGCTGGTACGCCAGATCGTCGCCGCCGGTCACCTCATTGGCAACCACTCCTGGAGCCATTCAAATTTGGCCCTCGCCGCAGCCAGCCGTATTGAACGAGAGCTCTCCCGCACCAGCCAGACACTCGAGCAAATCACAGGCTCGCCGGTCCGCTTCTTCCGCCCACCCTTCGGCGCGCGCCGGCCTGTAGTGCTCCGTATCGCAAGGCGACTGGGAATGGTTCCCGTGATGTGGAACGCCATGACCTCCGATTGGAATAATCCATCCTCAGACGCGATTGCCAGCCGTCTCATCCGCACCATTGACCGTCTGGCCCAACGAGGCCGCGCCGCCAACATAGTCCTCCACGACGGCGGCCACCTGGAACCCACCGCCAATCGCGCCCCCTCCATAGCCGCTACCGGCCAGTTAATCACTAACTACAAGCTAACTCGCAAATTTGTAACATTGGATGCGTGGAGTTAGCTACAGCAAAGAGAATGCAAGCCAGATGGACAAAGTTGTTTCGAGAATCTAACTCTTGCGGAGACTTCGCTCCAGACCATTTGAACACAGCATTGAAATAGGAAGCTTTCATACCCTGTAAGCCCGACTGATCTATCTGTGAATTCTTGAAACACTCGATCAGATGATGTTATCTTTTCCTTAATTCGAGATAACTTTCGACCAGCTTTGTTTATTCCCTATCCCTGGTACCGTGACCGCGTAGTTTGGTAATTGTGTGAATGTAGCGCCGGTCTCCCGGCCGGCTGTAGCGCGGACGTCCTCGTCCGCGCTTGTCAATGATGAATGATCAATTCATGCGGTCTAACACTAATCCCTGATATGGAGTGACCCGTCAACCCCTGCACATCGATGGGATTGTTTTTGTTGTTGTTTTTGTTTTTCGAGGACAGAGCCAGCCACAGCCGGGGCAGATTTGAGCGACGATTGATCAGT
>Ga0181529_10002485_pt1 | contig 22018 bp, 26 predicted proteins | sample PEATcosm2014_Bin_36_FD_119763 | JGI IMG/M metagenome (GOLD analysis project Ga0181529, IMG submission 119763) | Peatland microbial communities from MTU Mesocosm Facility, Houghton, MI, USA - PEATcosm2014_Bin10_30_metaG | ecosystem: Environmental > Terrestrial > Soil > Wetlands > Peat | place... | reverse complement strand
TGCGGCACCTCCAGTCTCGCCTCGGAGACGCCGTCGCAGATCCTCGCCGCCGCCACCTCCGCCACCAGGCACGCGAGCGGCTATGAGGTCACTTCCACCGGCGACCTCCCTGACAGCATCACCAGCCTGGACCTCCGAGTGGCCGGTGCGGAGTACAGGGGAACGCTCGTGGTGGCAGGGGTCACCATCAACGTGATGCAGGTGGCCGGCAACGTCTATGTGAGCGCGCCGGCGGCCTACTACACGAGCGCGGGCGAGAGCAGCGTCCAGGCGGCGGCCCTCAACGGCGTGTGGGTCGAGGGAGCGGCCGGCTCCAAGGTCGCCAACGACTTCTCCGCCCTGTCCGCCCGCCTCGACATCTCGTCCGATCTCTCGAGCACCGGGACCGTCACCGCAGACGGCACGGGCAACGTCGACGGCCAGCCCGTCGTGATCCTCAAAGCGACAGACGGCTCGACCGTCGACATCGCCTCGTCCGGCCCCGCCTACCCGCTGCGGGTGACGACCACCGGCTCCGACGCCGCCGTGTACAGCCTCTCCAACTGGAACGGCGTCGGCGCCTTCACCGCGCCGCCCAACCCGATCCTGATCCCCAGCACCTCCTCCTGAGCCCGGCACCCTCCTCAGGCGGGAGGGGCCGGCGGAGTGGCGGGCTGCCCCGCGTGGGACTGGCGGTGCCAGTCATCCCAGACACCGTGCATGCGGGAGGCGCGGCCGCCCGTGCCGTCGAGTCCGACACCCTGACCGCACGGGCCGTGGCCACGGTGCCGCCCCGGACCGGCGATGCCGAGGACGTGGGGCACGATGAGCCCCCCGAAGAAGGTGATGACGATGTAGCCGGCATTGTGGGTCGTCAGCCCGACGGCGATGGCTCCACCGATGGCGGCGAGACCCCAGAAGGTGCGAAGCGGGCGGTACATGACAGTCCTCCTGACTGCGGTGAGGAAGTGGTCGATGCGCACAGCATCCCCGCCACGTGTGAACGAGGCGTGAACCGGTGCCGGAGAATTGCCGGACCGTCCGGGACGCGGGCTGGGACGGCGCGCTGCGCACTCACAACCGCCTCCGCATCATCCCCGGGCGCACCCGCTGCACCATTCTCGCGGCGCCGCGCTGGGCGGCATCGCCGACCGCTTCACCCTCGACGGAGGCCTCCCCGGGTCAGGACGAGGCTCGCGGCGAGAAGGACCACGGCGAGAGACTCGGTGCCGTATGCGGCCATGATCTGGCCACCGACCCCGCTTCCGCTCTCCTGGAAGCCGAAGAGGCCGGCGGTGCTGGCCAGCGCCAGGCCGGCCACGGCGCCCAGCTCCATGAGGATGGCGACCGCCGCCACCACGCGGAACCGGGTGCCGAGCAGCGCCAGCGCCACCAGCCAGCTGCCGACGGCGTCGAGCAGGAAGAGGGGGCCGATCACGCTGATGACGCTGTAGCCGGAGGTCCAGAGCTGGAAGTGGATCGTCCCCGACGCCGCCACGCCCGCCGCCCCCAGCAGGCGCGATGCCAAGGGCCAGCTCGGCGTCCACATCGACGCGCGCGTGGCGGTCGCCCGCCGCATAGCAGGCTCTCCCGTCTGAACGCTCATCGCACCACACCTCCAGGTTGGGTTGCCCGGCCCCTGGTGCCCGCCGGGTGGGGTCTCACCCTGATCACGTCAGGGGCGCCATCGCGGTTCACTCCGGCAGGGCCGGTTCGGGGAAACCCGCCGGCGGGCGCCGCCGCTGTTGCTGCCCTTGTTTCGGTCCCCGGCCCAGAGTGAGGCTCACCCGGGTCCGCGCCTGCCGTGAACCTCGGGATCGATTGACCCGTAGGAGGGCGGAAACCATGCTGGTCGGTTCCGTGACACTCACCCTGGACCCCGGGACGATCCTGCTCTGGGCCTTCATCGGCCTGGTGGCGGGCTTCCTCGCGAGCAAGGTCGTGACCGGCCGCGGCAAGGGCGTCCTCGCCGACATCGTGGTGGGCATCATCGGCGCGCTCGCCGGCGGATTCCTCGCCCAGATGCTCAGCATCAACTTCAGCATCCCCGGCCACACGACCATCACCGCGATCATCATCGCCTTCGTCGGTGCCGTGATCCTCCTGGTGATCGTCCGCCTCCTCACCGGCAACGGGCGCAGGTGGTCGCACTCGCGTTGAGGATGGTCAGACCGTGACCTCTCCCGTTTCAGGCGCGGACAGCCTCCAGGTTCGCCGCGCCTACCTCCGCAGCGGTCGCTCGCGCCAGGGTCACGACCGCCGCCTCGTCGCCCGATGGATCGTCATCGGCGTGGTCGTCCTCTGGCTCCTGGTCGCCGGCGTCGTCCTGGTGGCGGCCGGCTGAGTCCCGAGGTCGGTGCCGATCAGCCGCGGGGCAGGGGTTGGATGATGCCGAAGGTGTTGCCCTCGGTGTCCGTGGCGTAGACGGTGTCCCCGACACCGGGAACCGTCTGCTTCTCCCCGACGATGCTGCCGCCGGCGGCGACGACGCGCGCCATGGTGGCGTCCAGATCGCCTACTCCGACCCAGATGATGCTCGGCTGCGCGTGGTGGGCACGGGGCATGATCGCCCCGTCGATACCCATGCCGCCCTCGCCGGTCTTGGCCAGCCAGTAGTCCGTCCCCGGCACGCCCGCATCGGTGATCTCCCAGTCGAAGATCTCGTAGAACTTGCGCGCCCGGGCGACGTCGTCCGCGGTGATCTCGAAGTGCACGATCCGGCCCATAGCGCTCGTCCTCCTCAAACCCATCACCGCCAACCACGTTGGCCGGCGACCACCCCGTCCGGGGGCCCTGTCATCAGCATCGCACAACGGCCGCAGCGAGATCACGCGCTCTGTGCATCGTCCAGCGTCCTGAGCGGCGCCTGCTCCCACAGCTCCGCACGCAGGTACAGAATGGCGAGGTGCCGGAGAGCCCAAGCCGCGCATCCGCCTGCGGGGGTGCCGTTCGCCCGACGGTGCTGCTCTACGGCAGCGCCGCCGCGCTGATCATCGCCCTCCACCTCGCCACCGACGGCGTCCTCGGCTTCCATATCGACGAGCTCTACTACCTGGCGAGTGGCCGCCACCCCGCCCTCGGGTATGTCGACTTCCCACCCTTGGTCCCCCTGCTCGCCCGGCTCGAGACGGGGCTCCTGGGGGTCACCCCCTGGACCCTGCGCCTCCTCCCAGCACTCCTGAGCGGCGTCACGGTGGTCCTCTCCGGGGCGTACGTGCGCAAGCTGGGCGGCTCCCTGAGGCTTCAGGCGCTCGGCCTCGTGGTTGCGGTGACTGCACCGCTGATCGTCGGCACCTGGCTCTTCCAGACCGTGATCTTCGACCAGGTGACGTGGATGCTCTCCCTCTACTGGTTCCTCTCGATCGTCATCGATCGCCGGCCCCGCACCTGGATCTGGCTGGGTCTGACCCTCGGCGTCGGCCTCGAGGTCAAGTACCTGATCCTCCCACTCATCGCCGGCATCGCCATCGCGGTCCTCCTCACCCCCGAGCTGAGGAAGGAGCTGCGGACGCGATACCCCTGGATCGGGGCTTCGCTCATGCTCCTCGTCTGGCTGCCCAACGTGGTCTGGCAGATTGCCAACGGCCTCCCCACCCTCACCTACGTCCTCAACCACCAGGGCGACATCCGATCGGGAGGAGGGATCGGCACCTTCCTGGTCCTGTTCCTGGTCATCCTCTTCCTGCTCACCCCCCTTTGGATCGCCGGCCTGATCTCGCTCTTCCGGCGGCGCGAGCTCCGCGCCCTCGGCATAGCGTGCGCGGTCCCGATCCTGGTGTACCTCCTCGTCGGGAAGGCCTACTACCCGGCCCCCACCATCCCCATCGTGATGGCCGCCGGCCTCCTCGCCCTCTCGCGGGTCGAGCGCCGGCGGCTTCGCTCCGTCCTGGCGCTCGCGGTTGGTGCCGCGAGCCTTCTCGGTCTCGTCGCGCTGGCGAGGACGATCCTGCCCATAACCCCCGCCAGCCAGCTCCACGCGACCGGCCTCGACACCGCCAACACCGACCTCGCGTCCACGGTCGGCTGGGTGTCCATCACCCAGCAGATGACGGCCATCTATGGAGCGCTGCCGGCGTCCGAGCGGGACACGACGGTCATCGTCTCCTCCGACTACGGAGTCGTCGGGGCGCTCCAGGTCTTCGGCAATCCCGAGCTCCTCCCCGCCAGCTACAGCCCTCAGCTGAGCGACTACTTCTGGCTGCCGGCGCACCTCTCCGCAACCGACGCGCTGATGGCCGGGTACGCGCCGTCCGACGTCGCCTCGATCTGCACCTCCGCGAGGCTGGTCGCCCATCTCACCGTTCCGTACCACGTCGTCAACTTGGAGCAGGGCAGCCCGGTCACGCTCTGCAGCCTCAAGGCACCGCTCCCGCAGTTGTGGAGAAGGCTGCGGGATTTCTCGTAGACGGCTGCTCCAGCCGCGGCCCGAGGTGGGTCGACTAGGCGATCCTGCGGCGGTAGATGACCGTGGCAAAGCTGTATGCGACGATGAGGATGCCGACACACCAGACCAGGGCGATCCAGATGTCGGTGCCGACCGGCCTCTGCGTGTACAGGTCACGGATCGTGTTGACGATGGACGTCACCGGCTGGTTGTCGGCGAAGGCACGCACCGGGCCGGGCATGGTGCGGGTGGGCACGAATGCCGAGCTGATGAAAGGCAGGAAGATGAGCGGGTAGGAGAACGCGCTCGCCCCATCCACGGACTTCGCGGTGAGACCGGGGATCACCGCGATCCAGGTCAACGCCATGGTGAACAGGATCAGGATGCCGGCGACCGCGAGCCACGCCAGCACTCCCGCCCCCGAACGGAAGCCGATCAGGAGGGCGACGAGCACGACGGCCGCGAGCGAGATCAGATTGGCGACCAATGAGGTCAGCACGTGCCCCCACAGGACGGACGACCGCGCGATCGGCATCGACTGGAACCGCTCGAAGATGCCACTCTGCATATCCAGGAAGAGCCTGAATGCGGTGTAGGAGATGCCCGATGCGATCGTGATGATCAGAATGCCGGGCAGCAGATAGCTGACATACGAATGCGATCCGGAGTTGATCGCGCCGCCGAACACGTAGACGAACAGCAGCATGAAGGCGATCGGCATGAGCGCGGTGGTGATGATGGTGTCCGGGCTGCGTGCGATGTGACGCAGGGATCGTCCCAGCAGGACGGCGGTGTCGCCAACGAAATGCTTGCTCATCTCGGTTCCTTACTGATCCGGACCGACGCTGCGGTCGTTCGCGGCGTCGCCGCGCTTGCCGTGGTCACCGACGATGGCGAGGAAGACGTCCTCCAGGGTCGGCTGCTTCTCGACGTATTCGACCTTGGCGGGCGGCATCAGCTGCTTGAGCTCGGTGAGGGTGCCGCTGACGATGATCCGATGGTCGTGGAGGATCGCGATCCGGTCGGCGAGCTGTTCGGCCTCGTCCAGATACTGTGTCGTGAGCAGCACCGTGGTGCCGTGCCCCGCCAGCTCCCTCACGGCCTGCCACACCTCCAGGCGCCCCTCGGGGTCGAGCCCGGCCGTCGGCTCGTCGAGGAAGATGACCGCCGGGTTCCCGATCAGGCTCATCGCGATGTCGAGGCGGCGGCGCATGCCCCCCGAGTAGGTCGACACCCTGCGCGTGGCCGCCTCGGTCAGCGAGAAGCGATCGAGCAGGGCATCCGCGATCGTCCCCGGGTCCTCGAGGTGGCGCAACCGGGCGACCATCACGAGGTTCTCCCGCCCGCTGAGGATCAGGTCGACGGCCGCGAACTGTCCGGTGAGGCTGATGGACTGGCGCACGTCCGCATCCTGCGTGACGACATCGAAACCGTTGACGCTGGCAGTCCCCGCGTCGGCCTTGAGCAGCGTGGACAGGATGTTCACGACCGTGGTCTTGCCGGCCCCATTCGAGCCGAGCAGGGCGAAGATGCTGCCCCGCGCCACGTCGAAGTCCACCCCGCGCAGCACCTCCAGCTTCCTGTACGACTTCTTCAGGCCGTGCACGTGGATCGCGGGCCCCTGGACCTCGGCGGTTGGGGCGGCGGTCATGCCCCACCTCCCGTGGCGCGTGGGCCCGCCGGCGGATCGACGCGGCGGACGGTGATGTCGCCGTACGCGGTGCGGGCCCTGATCTCGACCTTCTCCTCGCCGGGTGCCGGCATCGGAGCCACCTCCAGCTCGCTCTGGACCCTGCCGTGGCGCACGTCGAGGTCGAGCCAGGCGGCGACCCCGGCGCGAACTCCCACCTCCAGCTTCCCGGCGCCGCTGTCCGCGACCACCGACCCGCGGGCGACCTCCAAGAGCCGGATGGAGCCGCAGGCCGTCTTGGCGGTCACGCTCGCCTCCGCTCGGTCGACGGAGATGCTCCCCATCGAGGCGCGGGTCAGCAGGTCACCCGTCACCTCGCCGATCCAGGTATCCCCATTCGAGTTCCTGATCTCGGCCGGGCCGGCGACGCTGTCGATCCGGATCGTGCCCATGCCGGTGCGCAGGGTGGCCTCGCCGGCCGCCTCCCCCACGGTGATGTCACCCATGCCCGTTCCGAGCCGCACCGGCCCGGCCTGGTCGAGCTGAATCTCACCCATGCCGCTCCTGACACGACACTCGCCGAGACGGCCGCTGCAACGCACCGCGCCCACCCCCACCCCGGCGTCCAGGCTGGATCCCGAGGGCAGCTCGATCCGGACGTCGATGCCCTCCCGACCCCCTCCCAGTGGGAGGTACTGCCACGAGGCACGGGGGCCCTTGATCGTCAGCCGGCCGGACTGATACTCCACCCGGGTCTGAGCGGCACCGCTGACGTCGGGCTTCTTGCTGCTGTCATGGGGACGCACCTCGACCTGCGTGTCGGCGCGGTCGGCGGCGACGATCCGGATGTCACCGAACCCCCGGATCTCCACGTTGACGGAGATGGGTTCGGGCGTGGCGAAGGTGGGCATAGCAGTTTCCTCAATGACCCGGCCGGCGCTTCCGCCGCCGAGGCCGGCTCCAGGATGTCTCCTGGCCGATGGGCTAACGCACCCAGCCCGTGTAGCGCTGGGCACTCCGCGGAAGCAGGACCTGATCTCGATGCGGAGCGTCGCCCCGCTCCACGCCGGCGGCGGCGGCGCGGACGAGCCAGGCATTGACCGAGAGACCGTCCCGACCCGCGGCGTGCTCGATGCGCGCCTTGAGCTGGTCGGACATGCGCAGATTGATCCGGGACATCGCGCCATCGTCGCCCTCCGGATCAGCGGACTCCGCCGTCCTGGCGCCAGTCGCGGTTTCGCGTTCGCCGCCCTGCAGATCGCCAGCGGGGCGGTCGGCCGGGGCCGGCGTGACCACGAACTCGAGGTCACGTCCACGCAGGCGGAGCTCGACCGAGCCCGGCGCCAGCTCACAGGTGATCTCCTCGGCCGCGGCCGACAGGGCATCCTGGAGGGCGAGCCGGATCGCCGCGTCCAGGGGCGCGACCAGCCGCTCGGCCAGCGCCCGCGCTTCGTCGCCGCCGGCCTCGGCGGCGGTGAGCAGCTGCCGGTGAATCTCCTCGACGTACAGCCTCAGATCCATGGCGCCATAGTGGCACCATTTTGGCACCATGTCAAGTTTCTCTTGTGCCTCACTGGTGCCATCAGAGCGACGCTGTGCCCCGCCGGATCTCACAGAGCACGGTCAGCCCGCGGCTCCCCGCCGCCGAGCGCGGCACCTCACAGGCCGGCGAGCTTGATCACCCCCGTGCCGACGATGGTGGCGCGGCCCCCGACGGTGACCTCCACGACCCGCCCCCCCTCCTTTCGCGCCGTCGCCTGCAGGAGGCTGGGGCGCCCCATGGCGAACCCCTGATCGATCTCGATCTCCCAGTCTCCGTCCGGGACGGATGAACGCTGGGCGAAGCTGCCCACGAGGCCGGCACACGCCGATCCCGTGGCCGGGTCCTCCTCGACCCCGGCCGCCGGCGCGAAGCCGCGGGCGTAGAGGTGTGCCCCCTCCCCGGGTTCGCCGGCGAACAGATAGACGTTGCCGGCCCATCCCCGGGCCAGGCCGGAGGCCCACGCGGCCCTGTCCAGGGCGGCGCGGTCCACGGTGGCCGCGTCGCTGACACGGACGAAGCAGAAACGCAGCCCGATGCCCCCGTACCAGCTCTCCGCGATGTCGGCCACCGTGAGGGAGAGGGCGGCGGCGACCGCCTCGACCCGTGGGGGCTCGGCCGCGACCTCGCAGCGCGGTTCCGAGAGGCGCAGCCGGATGCTCTCCCCGGTGATGTCGACGGCGACGGGGCCGATGCCCTCCTCGAAGACGAATCTCCCGAAGGTCGCGCCTCCGTCCGGTTCGAGACTGGCGAGAACGGCCGCGGTGCCGACGGTGGGGTGGCCGGCGAAAGGCAGCTCCTCCCCCGGCGTGAAGATACGGACCCGGCACGTGTGAGCGGGATCGTCCGGCGGCAGGACAAAGGTGGTCTCCGAGAAGTTGAACTCCCGGGCCAGGTGGCGCATCAGCTCGTCGCTCAGCCCCTCGGCCCGCGGGATCACGGCGAGCTGGTTGCCTCCGAAGGGGTGATCCGAGAACACGTCGACCAGAACGAAGTCAATCTCCATCATTCAGCGTCAGCTCCACGCAAACGTTGTCGACACCCGAGGCCGTGCACACTACGCCGGTGGTGGATGTGCCGGGACCGACCCAGGCCGCGACGCCGGACCCCCAGCGCACCGGCGTGGTGCGATCGCGCCTCGGGGGCATGCCCCGCCAGTTCTGGGTGCTCTGGACCGGCACCCTGGTCAACCGGACGGCCACCTTCGTTCGCCCCTTCCTCGTCCTCTTCCTGACCGGGAGCGAGCACGTCAGCCTGGCCACCGCCGGCGGGGTGCTGAGCGTCGCCGGGCTGGGCTCGATGGTCTCCCAGCCCCTCGGAGGCTTCCTCGCCGACCGTCACGGCCGGCGCTGGACCCTGGCGGGCGGCATGCTCGGCACCGCCGTGAGCGAGCTGCTCCTCGGCTACTCGCGGAACCTCGCCTTCACCTTCGTCGCCGCCGCGGTGTTCGGCCTCCTGGTCGACCTGTACCGCCCCGCCGCGCAGGCGATGGTCGCCGACCTGGTGCCGCCGCGCGAGCGCCCCCGCGCCTACGGCCTCATCTTCTGGGCGGTCAACCTCGGCTTCTCGATCGCCATGGTCCTGGGTGGCGTGCTGGCCCAGCGTGGCTTCATCTGGCTCTTCTGGGCCGATGCGCTCACCTGCCTGGCCTTCGCACTGATCGTGCTCCGGGCAGTACCCGAGACCAGACCTGGCCGGGTTTCCGGTCAGCCCAGCCCCTCCTTCCGCCTGGTCATCGGCGACCGGGTGATGCTCGCCCTCACCTGCCTGGCCCTGGTCTACGCCACCGTCTACAACCAGGCCACCAGCGGGCTCCCCCTGGCCATGCGACAGGCCGGGCTCAGCGCCACCGCCTATGGCCTCACCGTCGCGGTGAACGGGGTGGTCATCGTCCTGGTCCAGCCCGTGACCGTCTCCTGGTTGACCCGCCGCGACCACTCCCGGGTGATCGCCGTCGGTCAGCTCCTGGTGGGTCTCGGCTTCGGCCTCACCCAGTTCGCCTCCGGGGTGCCCGAGTACATGGGCACCGTGGTGGTGTGGACGCTGGGTGAGATCGCCACCTTCACCATGACCAGCGCCCTGGTGGCCGACCTGGCCCACCCTCAGATGCGGGGGCGCTACCAGGGGCTGCTCGGTCTCGCCTGGGGCGGGGGAGCTCTGATCGGCCCATTCGTCGGCGCGTGGGCGCTCGAGTACGCCGGCGGCACCTGGCTCTGGTCCGGGTGCGCCGTCTGCGGCGTGCTCGTGGCCGCCGGTCAGCTGGCACTCGGTCCCTCCATCCGGCGCCGACGCGCCCGGCTCGCTTCGGCCTGAAGGCAACTGATGGTGGCGAGCAGCGTGGTTCCGCTCCGGACCATCGCCCGCGAGTGGACCCGGCTCGGATGTGTCGGGTTCGGGGGCCCGCCCACCCACATCGCGCTGCTCCGACGCCTGTGCGTGGAGGAGCGGGGGTGGATCGAGGCCAGGGAGTTCGAGGACGGGATCGCCGCGACCAACCTCCTGCCCGGCCCTGCCTCGACGCAGCTGGCCATCTTCTGCGCCTGGCGGCTCCGGGGGGTGGCCGGCGGGGTGCTGGGCGGGGTCTGCTTCATCTTCCCGGGCCTCGTGCTCATCCTTGCCCTCTCCGCGCTCTTCCTCGCCCGTCGCCCCCCCGACTGGGTGATCGGAGCGGCGGCCGGTGCGGGGGCGGCGGTGCCCGCCGTCGCGCTGCACGCCGCCTCGAGCCTGACCCCTGCCAGCTGGAGGCGCATCGGCACTCAGAGAGCCCAGCGCGTCCGTTGGGTGGTCTACGCACTGATGGGAGGCGGCGCCGCCGCCACGATCGGCCCGTACCTGGTGGTCGTGCTGCTCGCCTGTGGGCTCCTCGAGATCGGCTTCCGCCGAACCGCGCCGCTCCGGACACCGAGCTCGGCTGGAGCGTTCATCCCCGCCGTCCTCGTGCACGTGGTCGCCATCGGCGGGCTCGGCGCCCTGGCGTGGGTCGCGCTCAAGGTCGGCGCCCTCTCCTACGGCGGGGGATTCGTCATCGTCCCGCTGATGCAGCACGACGCGGTGAGCTCATACCACTGGATGAGCGGGGCCCAGTTCCTCAACGCCGTCGCCCTCGGCCAGATCACCCCGGGGCCGGTGGTCCAGACGGTGGCGGTCGTCGGCTACGCGGCGGCGGGGATCGGAGGCGGGCTGCTCGCGGCGCTGATCGCCTTCGCCCCGTCGTTCGTCTTCGTCCTCGCCGGCGGACCGCGCTTCGATCAGATCCGCGCCAACCGGGCGATCGGGTCCTTCCTGACCGGAGCAGGTCCCGCCGTCATCGGAGCCATCGCCGGGTCGGCCATCCCCCTCGGCCTCTCGCTCCAGAAGCCGTGGCAGATTCCGGTGCTCGCCGGAGCCGTCCTCTGGCTGTTCGTGGTGCGGCGTGGGGCGGTGAGCGGGCTGCTCATTGCCGGGGTCGTCGGCGTCGGGCTGGCGCTCTTCGGAGTTCCCGTCTAGTCGACCTTCAGTGGATCGGAGAAGGAGCAAATACGGTGCGCAAACTGATCGTGGCCAACTTCGTGACGCTCGATGGCCTCTACGAGGGCAGGAACAAGGACATCGACTCCCTGTTCGACCACCTCCACGAGGACTACGCCACCGACCATTGCTTCGACGACTACAACGCAGAGCGGCTGCGCGCCGCCGACCACCTGCTGCTGAGCAGGAACTCGTTCCTCGCCAACAAGGCCTACTGGCCGGGGGTGGCGACCGACCCCCGTGCCACCCCGATCAGACGCGAGCTGTCCGAGCTCGTCCGCTCCATCGAGAAGATCGTCGTCTCGGACAACCTGACGGCGGCAGAGTTGGCCCCCTGGGAGAACACGCGCATCATCAAGCGCGCGGATGCGCACAGCGAGATCGCCGCGCTCAAACGGGAGCCCGGCAAGGACATCCTGGTGCAGATGAGTCGCCTGCTCTGGAATGACCTTCTGGCTCACGACCTCGTGGACGAGCTGCAGCTGACGTTCTTTCCGCTGATAGGGGGCGAGGGCACTCCCCTCTTCGAGGGTCGACCCGCGGTGTCGCTCAAGCTCGTGCACAGCCGCACCTTCGAGGGCTCGGGCAATCTCCTGGCCTGCTACGAGGTGAGCCCGGCCCGGCGCGTCTGATCCTCCTCCGCCAGCTGGTGATCAGGCCGACGGGCTGCGGAAGTAGTGTCCCTGGTCGAGGTCGTCGATGAGCCCGGGTTGCACCGGCTGCCATCCGAGCAGCTCACGGGTCAGGGCGCTCGAGGCCGGGCTGTCGAGCGCCACGAAGCCGGCCATCCAGGCGAAGTGCTGCCCCGCGTCCTCGGGAGCGATGGAGACCACCGGCACCTGCAGATGGCGGCCGATCACCTCCGCGATGTCGCGCATCGGCACCCCCTCGTCAGCGACCGCATGCAGTGTCGATCCCGCCGGAGCACCCTCCAGCGCGAGGCGGAAGAGGTGCGCGGAATCGAGCCGGTGCACGGCCGGCCAGCGGCTGGACCCGTCCCCGACGTGGCCGGCGACGCCCTTGTCGCGGGCGATGCCGACCAGGCTCGCCATGAAGCCGTGATCTCCGACGCCGTGATTCGTCGGCGAGAGCCGGACGACGGACGAGCGGACGCCGCGCGAGGCCAGGGAGAGCACCAGCTCGGCTGTGGCGTGCCGGGTCCGCGGACCGCGGGCCAGAGCGACCATCGCCGGAGCGGCATCGTGCCCGTCCCGCTCCGTCCCCACCCGCCCCGGAGCCAGGCCGAGGGTCCCGGAGGCCAAAACGAACGGTCGATCAGAGCCTGCCAGCGCCTCGCCCAGGGCCTCGACGGCGCGGCGGTCCGCATCCGAAGCCTCCTGGAAGCCGCCCGAGAAGGCGATGTCGTGCTTGAACGCGAGGTGGATCACGCCATCCGACCCGGCAGCCCCGCTCCCCAGGATGTCCAGATCATCGAGAGTGCCCCGCTGCACCTCCGCCCCGGCGGCGGCGAGGGCGGCGGCCGAGGCCTCGGAACGTGCCAGCCCCACGACCTGATGGCCGGCGCCGATGAGCTCCGTGACGACGGCGGAGCCGATCCAGCCGGACGCGCCGGTGATGAAGACGCGCATGAGAGAACCTCCAGGTGGTCGATGCGCCCAGCCTCAGGCGGGAGCCATGAACCGGTCGATGTCAGCTACTGCCATCACTATAGCACCGATGTCTGCCGCTGTCATCGAGTAGGATCAGACCATGGGTCGATGGGAGCCAAACGCACGCGGCCGGCTCGAGCAGGCGGCACTGGAGCTTTACGTCGAGCGCGGTTTCGAGCAGACCACGGTGGCGGAGATCGCCCAGCGGGCGGGGCTCACGGAGCGCACCTTCTTCCGGCACTTCGCCGACAAGCGCGAGGTCCTGTTCCAGGGCGCGGCATCACTGCAGGAGCTGCTCGTGAACGCCGTCGCCGGCACGCCGGCGTCCTCCGCACCGATCGACGCGATCGCCGCCGCCCTCGAGGCCGCCGGCGCCGTGCTCGGAGAGCGCCGCGAAAGCGCACGCCAGCGCCAGACCGTCATCGCCGCCAACGCTGAGCTGCGAGAGCGTGAGCTGATCAAGCTCGCATCGCTGGCCACGGCGCTCGCCGGCGCGCTGCGCGCACGCGGTGTCCGAGACCCGACCGCGGGTCTGGCCGCGGAGGCAGGGATCGCGGTGTTCAAGATCGCATTCGAACGCTGGGTGGACGAGAGCAACCAGCACGACCTGCCGCTGCTCATGCGGGAGTCGCTCGACGAGCTGAGAGCGGTGACCGCGGGCGGCTGATGCCTCACGTCCAGTCCGCCGCTCGGGCCAACTCCAGCCGCCTGCTCGCCGTCCTGGGCCTCTCGCTCTCGGTCCTCGCCATCGAGATCGTGGGCGGCGTCGTCTCCCACAGCCTCGCGCTGCTGGCCGACGCCGCGCACGTCTTCACCGATGCCGCCGGGATCAGCCTCGCCCTGCTGGCCGTCTGGATCGGCTCGCGTCCCGCCAACACCCGGCGCACCTTCGGGTACCTCCGCCTCGAGATCCTGGCGGCGGCGATCAACGCGATCCTGCTGTTCGGGGTGTCAGTCTTCATTCTTTACGAGGCATGGCGCCGTCTCGCCGGTCCGCCCCACGTCGCCTCCACCCTCATGCTCGGCGTGGCTCTTCTCGCCCTCCTCATCAACGGCGTCGCGCTGTGGCTGCTGCGCCACGCCCAGGCGAGGAGCCTCAATGCTCGCGCGGCGTACCTGGAGGTCCTGGGCGATCTGGCCGGCTCGGGCGCCGTCATCGCGGCTTCCCTGGTGATCGTGGCAACGGGCTGGGCGCGTGCCGACGCGGTGGCCTCGGTGGTCATCGCCGTGCTGATCCTGCCGCGCACCTGGGGCCTTCTCCATGACGCCACCGACGTGCTGCTCGAGGCGACGCCCAAGGGCGTGAGCATGGACGAGGTGCGAGCCCATATTCTCGAGGCCCCAGGGGTGGCGGATGTCCACGACCTGCATGCGTGGACCATCACCTCGGGGATGAACGTCGTCTCGGCCCACGTCGTCCTCGAGGCGGAGGCGGAAGGCGCCGCCGTGCTCGAATCCCTCTGTGATTGCCTGGCAGGGCACTTCGACATCGAGCACTCGACGTTTCAGCTGGAGTTCCCCGACCGCCGGAGGCTCGAGGGTTCGGCACACGGCTGAGGCGCGTCGATCTCGCGGCAGGTGCACTCAGGCGGCCATTCGTGGCCGCTCAGGGCTTCGGTTTCGGATCCCGCGACCTCGCTCCACCGTTCAGTTCCGATGGTGCCCTGCTACCCGACGGTCGGCATGCCCACGATCCGGCGCCCCTAGCATGGGGACTCTCCATGGGGGACTCCCATGGTGGGTTGGGGGGCGGAGTGACGCGTATGCAGGGTCGGCGGCGCTTTGGCAGGCGCGGTGAGCACGGTCAGGTCATCCCGATCGTCGCCCTCCTGGCCCTCGTCATCACCGGCTTTGCCGCCATCTCCCTGGACACCGGCATGGCCTACGCCCAGTCACGAGGTGACAACGACATCTCGGACGCGGCGGCGCTGGCCGGCGCCTACGGGGTCACCGACAGTCAGCCCGGCAGCGCGGGCACCAGCCTACTCTGGCTCTACACCGCCGAGCAGAACGCGGCCAATGCGGACGGCTGCAACGCCGGACAGTGTCAGGCCCCCGCGATCACGTCCGGCAGCAACACCTATCTGGTCGCCGAGGTGTGGACGGTCAACGCCTTCAACTCGACGTCCCACCCCACCCCGAACATCTATGTGGGCAGTGCGGGGACCTGCTCCACCAGTGCGAGTGGCACCTTCGCGGTGGGCACCTGCCCGGCCGCCTCGGCCATCCTGGACGTGGGAGCACCGGTCAGCGACAAGACCACCGACTACTTCGCCGCCGTGGTCGGGGGGCACCCGGTCGGCATCACCCCCAATGCGGTGGCCCAGGTCGGGGGCAGCGGGGGTGGGAGCGTGTCGACCAACCCGCAGCTGGCATGCGAGGTCTGCATCCTCCAGAACGTCATCTTCGGCAGCAGCAGCTCCTCCGCGTTGCAGACGAGCGGTGGCAACCTTGCCATCGGCGGCTACGTGGAGGCGTCGAACCCTGGCACCGACACCATCCAGACCAGCAATGGGTATGGGATCGATGTCGTCGGGGCGACCCAGTACCTCAGCAGCACTCTGTACTTCAATGACTCGAGTGGGGCGACCGTCAACTCGGCGGGCAATCTCGGCATCACGGGCAATGTCCTCAACGCGGGTGGTGGGAACGTCACCCTCACGGCCGGGGGTACGTTCAACGTCACTGGGAGCGTCACCCACACCGGGAGCGGGTCCATCAGTGAGAGTCCCACTCCGGGTAACAGCACGACGCCCGCCTTCAAGGATCCCTACGCCGCCGCCCCCACCCCGCTGCCCACCGTTTCGGGCACCCCGGTGGCCTGGTCGACGACCACCCAGGGCGGTTGCGCCAGCAGTGAGAACGTCCCCGCCGGGCTGTACACCTCGATCACGGACAACTGCTCAGGGGCTGTGACCCTGAACTTCTCGGGCCAGTACGTGCTGGAGGGCACCTCCGGCAGCACGGTCGGTCTGGAGCTGGACGGGCCGGGCTCGGTCACCCTGGCGGGGACGGCCACCTTCTACCTCACCTGCTCCACCGGCAGCTGCGGAGGCTGGACCGCCTCGCCAACACCCACCTGCGCAGCCACCAAAGCCGGCACCCAGGTGGTGTTCAATGACAGTTCCGGCGAGACGGTGAACCTGGCGCCGAGCGAGGACGGTCTCGTCTTCTTCTTCGATCCCTGCAACAGCAACGCCGATGCCTTCTACCTCGAGTCGGGCGGGAGTGTCACCGACAGCGGCACCGGGGGCATCTGGGCCCACTCGGGGGTGATGTACCTCGGGTCCAGCAACAGCATGGCGCTCCCGGGTCCGATCGTCGTCAGCACCCTCAACCTGGCGGGATCCGGGGGTGGGACCCTCGCCACCAACTCTGGCTCGATCAACTTCACCCCGTCGTCGGCAACCGGGAACCTGGTGAACTGAGCATGAGTCAGGGTGCGCGTCGGTCCACCCGGGGTCGTCACGCGGCGCACCGGCGCGGTCAGGCCATGGTCGAGTTCGCGCTCTGCTTTCCGATCCTGCTCCTCTTCAGCGTCTCGGCGATCGGCATCGCCCACGCCGAGGAGACGGCCAACGACCTGGCCACCGTGGTCCGGGACGGTGCCCGCTACGCGAGCATCAACCCCGCCCTGTACGGCGGCTGCGCGAACGGGGCCACCAACTGTGCGACCACCAACACCATCCAGGGTGTCATCCAGGCGGAGGCCAACAGCGTCAACCAGTCGGCCGGCGGGGTCACGCTCGCCAACACCAACTGCCTGTGGAGCGGTTCGGCGACCCCGCCCGCCCTGGCCAGCTCTCCCCCGTCGCCGGCCACACCCACCGACGCCAGCACCAGCTGCATGACCATCGCCTACTACACGAGCGACCTCCTGACCAGCACCCCCCTCGCATGTGCCTACTACTCGACCTCGGCCTCGGCCTTCACCAATGTCAACGGGGGCAACTGCACAGCCACCTCCTCGGTCTCGGCACCGATCTATGTGGAGGTGATCGTGGCGATCGCCCAGAGCGCCACCGGAAACCCGATGGCGGTACTCCTCAACGGGCTGCACATCACTCCACTCATGACCCGCACCTATACCATGGAGGTGGCGCCATGAGCGGACGCCGCCACCAGCGGCGTCGCGGGCAGTCCTTGGTCGAGTTCGCCATGGTGGCGCCGGTGATCTTCGCCGTCATCTTCGCCGGCGTCGACTTCGGGGGCTACTTCGCCTCGCGGCTCTCGGTCGAGAATGCCGCCCGGGTGGCGGTTCGGGCCGCGGCGGTGGACGTCTGCCCGACCAGCGGCGTGGGCTTCAGCTCGGCCGGTGAGCCGAGTGCCTGCTGGACCAAGGCCACTACTCCGGCCTTGGGGACGATCGAGCAGGTGGCGATCTCGGCTGCCGCGGACGCGAAGATCCTGAACCAGGACTGCCCGGATTCGGACAGCGTCTGGCCCCCCAGCCCGACCGACCTGGCGACGCTCACCCCGGGGACCGGCTGCATCAGCATTCGCTACTACTACGTCTCCAGCAGCGGACAGTCGATCTGCGCGGCGTGGAGCAAGGCCGCGGATGAGATGACCACCTACAGCCCGTATCCGACGGATTGCCTGATCAGCGCCTCGGCGAGCGCGGCGGACATCGTTCAGGTGGTCGTCGGGTACAACTACCAACCACTCGTCCCCATCCCCTGGTTCCGGGGGGCAGGGCTGACCACGACGTCCGCCGAGACGCAGTTGGAGCTCGAGCAGGGCTAGCCGGCGCGGCCGGCGCCCACGCCCCGTCGATGGGGGCGAACCCCTCGTCGCGCTCGAGCAGCCAGGCCAGGGCCACCGGAGGGCCGCGACGCCCACGGCCCGCTCCGATCGATCTCGGTGGCGCGGGCCATCGGTGGGATCATGGGGGTGCGGACGGAGAGGAGCATGAGACGCTTGCACGATCATGCGGAGCAGGTGAGAGAGTGAATCCATCCGAACTCATCGACACGTACATCGCCGATCTCGCCGACTGGCGTGGCGAGACGCTCGCCATGCTTCGCAAGGCCATTCGCGACACCGACCCCGAGATCATCGAGGAATGGAGGGGGATGGGCGGCCCGGTCTGGTCTCACGATGGACAGATCGCGGTGGCCAGCGCTCACCGGGACAAGGTGAAGATGACCTTCGCTCAAGGGGCGAGCCTTCCGGATCCACATAGGTTCTTCAACGCGGGCCTTGAAGGCAACCGGTGGCGGGCGATCGATCTCCACGAGGGCGATGAGGTGGACGAGCGGGCGCTGAGAGAGATGGTCCACGCCGCCGTGGCTTTCAACGGTGCTCGCGCCGGCCGAGCTCAGGCACGCAACGGATAGGAGATGCGAACGATGCCGGCTCGAGAGTCGTTCGGTGAGAGCGCGGAGGTCAGCTGGCCGCTGGGCCCGACCACCGTCCATGGCACCTCGGTCAAACCTCGCGGCTCCGGCCCCTTCCCCGCCGTCATCCTGGTGGCGGGCAGCGGGCCCACCGACCGCGAGTGGAACTCACCTCTGCTCCCGGGGTCGAATGGCAGCGCTCGGCTGCTCGCCGAGGCGCTGGGACGGGCCGGGATCGCTTCGCTGCGCTACGACAAGCGCGCGTCCGGGCCCCACGTACGAGAGACCATCCCGCTGCTGGTCGGCAAGATCACCATGCAGAGCCACGTCGACGAGCTGGCCGGTGCGGTTCGGACCATGGCCGATCAGGACTGGGTCCGAGCCGACCGGCTCTTCGCCCTCGGCAACAGCGAGGGCACCCTCCATGCTCTGAGCTACCAGCTCGACAGCCCCGCGATCCCCTTGGCGGGGCTGATCCTCACCGGGCCTCCCGGACGCGCCGTCGGCGCCGTCGCCCGGTCCCAGCTGGCCGCCCAGGCGGCGGCGATCCCCGGGGGCATGGCGCTTCTCGCCCTCTACGACGCGGCCATCGCCCGGTTCCTCGCGGGCGAGCCCGTCAACCCGGACCCCGCGCTCCCCGACGGCGTCAAGCTCCTGCTGCAGGGCCTGGAGACGCCTGCCAACCTGCCCTTCGCCCGGGAGCTCTGGACCGCGGAAGCGGCCACCCTGCTCCGCGAGGTGCGCGCTCCCGTCCTCGTGATCATTGGCAAGAAGGACGTCCAGGTGGACTGGCAGGCCGACGGCGAGCCGCTGCGGCGCTCCGCCGCGGAGCGGGAGGACGTGACGTTCGTCTTTCCCGACAACGCAAATCACGTCCTCAAGCACGAGCCGAGGCCGCGCGCGGAGCTGGTGCAAGCCGAGGTCATGTCCGGCTACAACGCGCCCGACGCCCGCCTGGATCCGGAGGCGGAAGCCGTCATCCTCGCCTGGCTGGCGGCTCACACGTAGGAGGGCACGGCACCTGCTCAGCTGCCCGCCACCAGGGCGAAGGGAGGAGCGCCGGCGAGGGCGCGCTCCGGCCATGGCAGCCTTCGCCGGGCGGCCCAGCCCACGTCCGTCAGCTGATGGAGACGCGGGGATGCCCACCCCGACGCCGACACCAGCTGGAGCAGCGTCTCGGGGCTGGTCCCCTCTCCGAGGGGCAGGGCCGCCCGCAGCTCAGGCGCGTAGGGGGCATGGTGGGCCGGGGCGGTTCTTCTGGCTCGGGCCAGCCCCTGGCCGGCCCAGCGCCGGATCCTCTCCGCGCCGCTCGTCGGATCTCCCCACAGGCTCTCGACGAGCACCAGCCTCCCGTGGAGCGCCACCCCGTGCCAGCCCCGGAGTGCCCTCGTCGGCTCCAGGAGCGTCCAGAGCAGGTGCCGGGAGATCACGGCATCGAAGGGTCCCGGAGGAACGGCCGTGGCTTCGGCCTCCACGATCTCGACGCTGAGATCCGCCTGCTCCGCCTTGGCCCGGAGCTGTCCCAGCATCGCCGAGGAGAGGTCGACGGCCGTCACGTGGTGGCCCAGCTCCGCCGCGATGAGGCTGAGGAACCCGGTTCCGGCCCCCACATCGAGAACGCTTGCGGGTGCCGCCGGCAACAGCCTCTCGAGGGTGGCCCGCCACGCCGCGCGCTCCAGAGGAGAGACGGGGTAGTGGCCCGGGTCACGGTCATAGGTGGCCGCGTCAGCGTCCCAGAAGCGGCGGACCTGCTCGACACGTTCCATGTCCATAGAAGACGCTCCTTCGAGTCGCGAGAGCCGTCGCTTTGGTCCCGGTCCACCCCGTCAGGGCCGGTCCGACCATGGTACCGGGCGACCATCACCGAGTTCCTGGAAGACCGGCGCGGTCCGGCTCGCCCCTCCCTCCCACGGCGCGGAGGGCGGCCCCATCGCACCATTCCGCATCATTGAGTGCCGTCCACCCAGGAGGATGAGCAGGATGGCGCAGCCCGGACCCGTGGCCCTGGTCGGCAGCGGGGAGTATCTCCCGGCGATGCTCGAGATCGAGGCGGCGCTGATCGCGGGCCGCCCACCGAGGTACGTGCAGCTGCCCACGGCAGCCGGGCGGGAAGGCCCGGCCTCCGTCTCGCGGTGGGTCGCGCTCGGAGAGCAGCAGGCGGCACGGCTCGGGGTCGAGGCGGTCCCGATCATGGTGCTCGACCGTGATTCGGCCGAGGATCCGGGCAACGCCGAGCTGGTCGCCGGCGCCGGGCTCATCTACCTCTCCGGGGGCAGCCCCGCCCACCTGGCGGACTCGCTCCAGGGAACCCGCGTCTGGGCCGCCATCTTCGAAGCATGGCGGGGCGGAGCCGCCCTGGCGGGATGCAGCGCGGGAGCGATGGCGCTGACCTCCTGGGTACCGGACCTCAGGCACCTCGCCGGCAAGCCGCGCGCCGGCCTCGGCGTGGTGCCCAGGCTCCGCGTGATCCCCCATTTCGACCACATGCGGCGCTGGGTTCCCGGCGTGGCCCGCTGGGCGACCGTGCATCTCCCCGCCGGCGTCACGGTGGTGGGCATCGATGAGGAGACCGCGATCGTCAGCGAGGACGCCGACCTCTCCCGCTGGACCGTCCGGGGCCGGCAGCGGGCGTGGCTGCTCTCCTCGCACGGTCGGCGGCCGTTGGATGCCGGCGAGGAGTTTGCCCTCTGAGGACACCGGGAAGGACGGATGGAGTGGGAGGCGAGACGCCGATGAGCGCGCACGAAGGAGGAGCTCGGATGGAGATGCGCAAGCTGGGGGACAGCGGCCTTGTGGTCTCGGCCATCGGCCTGGGCTGCATGGGCATGAACCATCACCGTGGCCCGGCCCCGGACCGGACGGAGATGATCGCGCTGATCCGAGCCGCGGTGGAGCGCGGCGTCACGTTCTTCGACACCGCCGAGGTCTATGGACCGTTCACCAACGAGGAGCTCGTGGGCGAGGCGCTGCAGCCGATCCGGCAGGGGGTCGTCATCGCCACCAAGTTCGGCTTCGACCTCGGTCCCGGCGGCTCGGGCGGCCTCAACAGCCGGCCCGATCGCATCCGCCAGGTCGCCGAGGAATCGCTCACGCGTCTGCGCGTCGACGCCATCGACCTCTTCTATCAGCACCGCGTCGATCCCGCCGTTCCTATCGAGGAGGTGGCCGGCGCCGTGAAGCAGCTGATCGCCGAGGGCAAGGTCAAGCATTTCGGCCTCTCGGAGCCAGGGGCGGAGACCCTTCGGAGAGCTCACGCGGTCCAGCCGGTCGCGGCCGTCCAAAGCGAGTACTCGCTCTGGTGGCGCGTCCCGGAAGCGGACGTGCTGCCGACCTGCGCGGAGCTGGGCGTCGGCTTCGTCCCCTACAGTCCGCTGGGCAGGGGCTTCCTCACCGGCAAGATCGACGAGACGACAGCGTTCGGCAGCAACGACAATCGCAGCACCCTGCCACGGTTCACGCCGGAGGCTCGCAGGGCGAACCGCCCCGTGGTCGACCTGCTGGAGAGGCTGGGCGAGGAGAAGCACGCGACGGCGGCGCAGATCGCACTGGCCTGGCTGCTGGCGCAGAGGCCATGGATCGTGCCGATCCCCGGCACGACCAAGCTCAACCGCCTCGAGGAGAACATCGGCGCGGCCCTCATCGAGCTCGCGCCCGATGACCTGCTGAGAGTCGAAGCCGCCGCCGCGCAGATCGTGGTGTCGGGTGACCGCTACCCCCAGGCGGAGGCGGATCTCACCCGGCGGTAGGGGCCGCCGGCGAGGCGTGTCCATCTCGGCCGATGACGCCGGTGGTCAGGCTCAATCAAGCCGTGGCAGTCGCCATGGCGGGCGGCCTCGAGGTCGGATTGGCGCGGGTGGACGAGCTTGACGCCTCGGGTTCTCTGGCGGGGTACCGCCTGCTGCCCGCCACGCGGGCGGACCTCCTGCTCCGCAGCCTTTAGGAGATCACGGTCACGAGATCGGTCGTGATGTCCGTGTTGTAGTTCTGCATCGCAGTCCAGAGCACGGCCAGCGAGATGGTCTCCACCCG
>Ga0181529_10002483_pt1 | contig 22033 bp, 20 predicted proteins | sample PEATcosm2014_Bin_36_FD_119763 | JGI IMG/M metagenome (GOLD analysis project Ga0181529, IMG submission 119763) | Peatland microbial communities from MTU Mesocosm Facility, Houghton, MI, USA - PEATcosm2014_Bin10_30_metaG | ecosystem: Environmental > Terrestrial > Soil > Wetlands > Peat | place... | reverse complement strand
CCGCCCTGACGCTGGGCTTGCCCAGGCCCGCGCCATCGTCGCCGCCAAGATCATTCGCATCCTCGACCAACGCGGGCTTTCCATTCGCGAGGCCGGACGGTTGACAGGCATCGCCCATTCGGAGTTCTCCCGCATCCGCAATACGCAGCTCAGCCGCTTCACGCTCGACCGGCTGATCGGCATACTCGGCAAGCTGGATGCGGATGTCGAAGTGAGCGTCGCTTTCAAGACCCGCAAGGGGGGAACTCGGGCGGCGCGCGCGGCGGCCTGAGCGACGAGCAGGGCGAGCGTTGCATGAAGGGGCGGAGACGGACGAACCGGGGACGGTGACGGTGCATTTGACTGACTAACCGCCGCCGATTGAAGGCGCCGTCAGAAATTGAATGCACTGTCAGCCCTTCCCCAGCGCCCTCACGGGAGTTCCCCCGCGGCCGGAGCAAGCGCCCAATCGAGCGCAAAGTCGGCAACTTGCTCCCAGCCGGCTTCCCCACAGGTGTAGTGGCTGCGACGGGGAAAGAGCTTGTATGCGGTCAGGGCTTTGGAGTGCCTGACGTTCTTGTCAAAATTCTCTTTCTGCACGACGGGCGGCAGGATGTTGTCATTGCCGCCGGAAATGAACAGCAGCGGCGCGCGATCGTCGTTGGCGAAGTTATAGGTGGTGGCCGCATGCGGCGTGAAATTTGCGAAGCCGCCTTGAAACAGAATCCGCGCCGGCACGGGGACGGCGTAACGGTCGTAAACAACTTTCGAGTCCTCCTCGCTCAAGTTGTTGGTGAACGCGTAGTGAAACTCCTCTTCCGTAATCGGAACGGCGCGGCGCAAATTTGCGGGATTGTGCAGGACCGGGAACGTCGCCTTAATTTCGCTGAAGGGCAACGCCCGGACGCCCTTCACCGCGGCGCCGTCGATGGAAACGCCCGCCGCGCCGAAGCCCGCATCCAGGAGAAGCTGGACGAAAGTCCCCCCGAACGAATGGCCCATGACGATCGGCTTTGTCTTGAGCTCGGAGATTAAGTTGCAAAAGTGATCGAAGACCTCTCGGACGCCGAGGTCCGCCAGAGGGGAGGGATCGCGGCGCAGCGCCTCGACCCCGGCCGTCCCTGGCTCGACGCCGGGATAGCCTGGCGCCAACACTTTGAGGCCCCGCTGCTCGTAGCGCTTGACCCAGTTCTCCCAAGCGAGCGGCGTCATCCAAAGCCCGTGAATCAGGACAACGGTATCTGGCGAGGTCGATTCCATCGATAGATCTCCTGTCGTTTAATCAGGTTCGTCGGATCGAAGGCGTTGTGGTTTGGGCCGGAGGGCGCCTTGCGAGGGGCAGAGCCGACGCTCGAGCTCGCGGGCGCACCAGCGCGATCAAAGCCATGGAAGCGGGCGATCGTTTTTCCGCTTCCGCGGCCGGTCACACATTGACGGGCAAGATGCGTGCGTTGATGAGCGTGGGCCGTTGGCGATCGGCGATTCCGGCCCTTACCAGCTCCGTGACCGCCTCGGCGGAATGCGCCTCATGGGCGTCAACACCGTAGCTGGCGGCGGTCCCCACAATGTCGAGCCCGGGCAGGTCCAGACCGGGGACCTCGAAGGTGCGCTCCCACTTGCCGAATTCTTTCAGGACTCCGTACTCGGCGTTTGATCCGACGACGACGGTGAGCGGGATCTTGTAGCGCGCCGCGGTCCACAAAGCGGTGATGGCGTAGTGCATGGAACCGTCGCCCATGAGCGCTACGACCGGACGCTCCGGCGCCGCCAGTTGCGCGCCGACCGCGGCAGGCAACCCAAAGCCAAGCCCGCCGCCGGCGGCCGACAAGTGGGAAAATCGGTTGCCGGGGCGAATGCCCGCTGGGATCGCCCCGCTCTCGTTACTGCCCGCCTCGCTGACCCAAAGCGTGTCGGAAGGGGCTGCTCGCCCGACGGCCGCCCACAGCGCCTCCGGTTTCAGGGGAGACTGCGCCCGTTCGACGCTCGGGATCGGCGGACGCGGCGGTGGAGCGGGCCGATGGCTAGGTTTGGCCGCCGCGAGCAAAGCCTCGGCGGCGCTCCGCAGGTCGGTGATGATCGCGTCCCCCACCGGAGCGCGGGCCGCCTCGTCGGGATCGTTCGTGATGTGGATCAGGCTTGCGCCCTCCGGCAGATAGGGGCCGGGCACGCGCGGATAATACCGAAACACCGGGGCCCCGATCACCAGCACCAAATCGTGGCCCTTTAACGCTTGGGAGATCCACCCCGCGCCCGGCGGCAACAGGCCCTGATACAACGGGTGATTTTCGGGGAAGCCGCTCCATCCCGTCAGCGGCGCCGTCCAGACGCCACACTGAGTGCGTTCGGCCAGCGCGATGACGGCGTCCCAAGCGCCGTAGCGTTCCACGTCGCCGCCCACGACCAGCGCCGGCGACTTTGCCGCCTCGATGCGACCACAGATCTCGACGGCGAGAGCTGCAGGAAAGCCGACGGCCCGGGTGACCTTGCGCTCGCGCACCATGGCGATGTCGGCGGCCTGGGCGTCGTCGAGTTCGGCTTGCATATCGTCCATCGGCAACGACACGAAGACAGGCCCCATCGGCGGCGTCGTGGCCAAATGGATCGCATGGGCGAGCACCGCAGGCGTCTCGCTCGCAATCGCTGGTTCGGCCGCCCACTTCACGAACGGCTTGGGCACCGTCGTGGGTTCGATGTTGGTGAGCAGGCAGTACTGGTTTTGCATGAAGCGGCGCTGATTGCCGGCGGTGACGATCAGGGGCGTCTTGTTGACAAACGCGTTGTAGAGGGCGCCCTGCGCGTTCCCCAGTCCTGGGGCCGTATGAACGTTCACCAGTGCAGGTCGACCCGTGACCTGGGCGTAAGCATCGGCCATGCCCACGGGCACCATCTCCTGGAGTCCAAGCAAGTAGCGAAAGTCTTGTGGAAAGTCTTCCAGCAGCGTCAACTCAGACGATCCGGGGTTACCGAACCAGGTCGTTAGTCCGTGGCGGCGAAAAAGATCGATGGTGGCTTGCCTAACGTTGAGCATGTTACACCCTCTTGGCTATCTCGCGCTAATGGCGGCATTCTATTCGTGACTTCCTGAGGAGAAAGTCTCGCATAGAAGGCTAACACGCTCGTTGAGCGCGGCGAAGCGGACTTTTCGCTTCCTCCGAGGATTGTGTCCGCAACGGACAAGATTTGTTCGCTTTGAACAAAGGCGTTGTCGGAGTAGAGTTCCAATGTAGTCTAAATGCGGTGGGCTTCCGTGCTTTCCGGAGCGCGGTGTACGTTCGGATCTTGAGAACATTGCGAGGTCGTGAGCGACTGATCGCCACTGTGGGAGAATCGACCATGGCGGAACAAAACAACGGCGGCTCGGGCGGCGCCTATGGGCAGCGGCTTGGAGAGCGCTTTAACCTGGGGCACGCGCCGGCCTTAGTCACTCGAACGATCCAGAAGTCATCGATCGCGGTGACGCACTTCCGGCGCGACACGCCAAACCTTGGCCTCACCGAGCCGATTGCCCAGGAGGAGGCCTACCTTGCCGTCGTCTTGCTACAACAGGGCGTTCACCGGTACGACCTTTGGGAGGAAGGCAAGGCCATAGACACCAACCCGCATTCCAGAGGCGACGTGTCTTTTTTCGACCTCCGCAGTCCCCCAATCTACAATGTTCGCACCCCGTTCGACACGCTCTTTTTTTACCTGCCCCGTGCGGCGCTGGACGCCATCGCTGAGGAGGCAAGCGCCCCGCGCATTTCCGGGCTCGGCTACCGTCCCGGCAGGAGCGTGCCGGATCCGACCCTGCTTCATCTCAGCGAAGCGCTATTGCCCGCATTCCCGAATCCGGAGCAGGCGCCGCGGATTTTTGTCGATCACCTGACGCTCGCGGTCGCCACCCACGTGCTGCATACTTACGGGGGGATGAGACGCGCGAGCGAAAAGCCCCGGGGCGGCGGCCTCGCGCCATGGCAGGAACGCCGCGCCAAGGATCTGCTGAACGCTCATCTGGATGGCGAAGTCACCGTCGCGCTTCTGGCGGAGGAATGTGGGCTTTCCAGAGGGCATTTCGCCCGCGCCTTTCGACAGACCACAGGGGTGGCCCCGCACCAATGGCTGACCAAGCGCCGCGTCGAGCAAGCGACGGCGCTGCTGAGCGATTACAGCCTGACGCTCAAGGACATCGCCCGGGCCTGCGGTTTCGCGGATCAAAGCCACTTCACGCGTGTTTATACGCGCCTGACAGGCACACCGCCCGGCGCGAGGCGGCGCGGGCTTGATGAACGGCTTCAATGAGCGATCACGGCAAAAGGCTCGTAAGGCGCTCCCTGTGGAGAGGGCGCTTGGAGCCGCGCACTCCTTGGGCAATGCGGGGCCATGCAAGTGTGCTGCGCCCCTGAAGTGAGACACGGCTAATTCAGTGACAGGCCCTGGAGAGGAGCCTGGAATTGTAGACAGCGGGGCGTCTTTCGACGGAAGAGAAGCTGGCGCTGATTGGCCGGATCGAGGCGGGGGAACGGCTCGCCGACGTGGCCAGGGACGCCGGCGTGCCGCGCAAGTCGCTCTACGAGTGGCGGGCGGCCTATCGGGCGATGGGGGCGGCGGGGCTCAACCGCAAGCGTGGACCGAAGCCGGGCGGACGGGCGGCGGTCGACCCGTCGTCGGAAGCCGACGAAAGACGGCCGATGGGAAAACGCCCAGGGCCCACACTTTGTCCTCAGCACGATCGACCCCGACGATCTGGCGGCGCGCGACCGCGTTCACGCCTTCACGATCGGCGGCCGGATCCTCTGCGTGCAGTTCTCCAAGGACTGGGACTTCGATCGGGCGACCAGGTTTCGCCTCGATTTCAACGGCGAGTTCATTCTCTATCCGGCGGCAATGGACGAAGGCGAGCTTGCGCGGGTTCCCGAGTTGTAGGGTTCTTGGCGTGCGAAGCCGTGTACGCCGCAGCGCGCCGCCCGCCGCGACTCGGCCGTCAAAAGCCCGCTCCGCGCCGGCCGTGGGCGGGCGCGTCCGCGGTCCCGCAACGCAATTCTGTAACGCAACGCCTTGAAAACAAACGCGCCCGCCGAAAAACGGCGCCCCCAGCCGGCCGGCCCCAGGCTCCGCCCCTACGCCTTCTTCTGGTAGTCCTTCACGTCGGCGAAGACGATCTTCGGCCAGCGCTCCTGGTCGTAGCGCAGATTGAACGCGCTGGTGGCGAGGAACACCGGCGCGCCGTCGAGGTCGGCGGCGATCGACGACGGATAGGCGGCGACGAACTTGTCGAGTTCGGCGCGGTCGTCGGAGCTCACCCAGCGGCACACTTCGAAGCGGCTCTGCTCGAACGAGATCGGCAAGCCGTATTCGGATTCGAGCCGCTCGGCGAGCACGTCGAGCTGCAGCGCGCCGACCACGCCGACCATCGCGCTCGATCCGTCGTGCGGCACGAACACCTGCACGACGCCTTCCTCGGCCATCTGCTGCAACGCCTCGCGCAGCTTCTTCGCCTTCATCGCGTCGGCGAGCTTGACCCGCCTGAGCAGTTCGGGCGCGAAACTCGGCACGCCGCGGAAGGCGAGGTCCTCGCCTTCGCTCAAAGTGTCGCCGATGCGCAGCAGGCCGTGATTGGGAATGCCGACGACGTCGCCGGCGAACGCTTCGTCGGCGATCGAGCGATCCTGGGCGAAGAAGAATTGCGGCGCCGACAGCGTGATCGACTTGCCGGTGCGTGTCAGCCGGGCGCGCATCCCGCGGGTCAGCTTGCCCGAGCAGATGCGCGTGAAAGCGATCCGATCGCGATGGTTGGGGTCCATATTGGCTTGGATCTTGAAGACAAAGCCCGTCATCTTCGGTTCGTCTGCGTCCACCGTGCGGGTCGAGGCTTCTTGTGCGCGCGGCGGCGGCGCGAATTCGGCCATCGCGTCGATCAAGTTGCGCACGCCGAATTCCTTCAGCGCGCTGCCGAACAGAACCGGCGTCAGATGCCCCTCGAGAAACGCTTGTTTGTCGAAGGGGCGGCAGCCTTCGACCGCGAGCGTCATCTCCTCCGCCGCAGCGGCGCGTTCGTGCTCCGGCAGCATCGCCCAGATCGCCGGGTCGTCGGGACCCGAGACCGGCCTCTCAGTCGCGTCCTTATCGAGCGTGCGCAGCGTCTTGCGGCGGATGTCGTAGGCGCCGACGAGGCCGCGGCCGCGGCCGACCGTCCAATCGAGCGGCGCGGTGTCGAGCGCCAGCGTCTTCTCGATCTCGTCGAGCAGGTCGAACGGATCGCGCGTCTCGCGGTCCATCTTGTTGATGAAGGTGACGATCGGGATGTCGCGCAAGCGGCAGACCTCGAATAGCTTGCGCGTGCGCGCTTCGATGCCTTTGGCGGCGTCGATCACCATCACCGCGGAGTCGACCGCGGTCAGGGTGCGGTAGGTGTCCTCGGAGAAGTCTTCGTGACCCGGCGTGTCGAGCAAGTTGAAAACGCAGCCGCCGTATTCGAACGTCATCACCGAGGTGACGACCGAGATGCCGCGCTCGCGCTCGATGCCCATCCAGTCCGAACGGGTCTGGCGGCGGTTGGCCTTGGCCCGCACCTCGCCGGCGAGCTGGATCGCGCCGCCGTAAAGCAGGATTTTTTCGGTCAGCGTCGTCTTGCCGGCGTCCGGGTGGGAGATGATCGCGAAGGTTCGCCGGCGCGCGACTGGGCTGGAAGGGGTCATGGAATTTTCAGGAGGGAGGAATTGGCGGTTGCTTTAGCGCAGCCGCGCGGCAATGGAAAGCGCGGCGCGAGCGAGCTCAAGGGGCGTGGGCTTCAAGGGGGCGGCGGCAGCCGCAGCGCCGAGGTGTGTTCGCCGATCCAACGCGAGCCTTCGAACGAGAGATGGCCAGCGTCGCGATACAGGAAGACGCCGTCTTCGGAAGCGTGGCAGACGTCCTGACGGCAAAGCTGGTCGGCGAGCCAAACGACGGAAACGCCGCTGGCGGCGATCGGACGCAAAAGCGCGGTTGTGGCGGCGGCGCCGGTTCTGGCGGCGACGGCAGGGAAATCGCAGGTCGAGACGGGGGCGTCGAGCAGCGTCGCTTTCTCCAGGCACTCGCCGATGTTCTCGCCGCTCGCCGGCGGCGGCGCGACGATCGTCACGCGTTTGCCGAGCGCCTCGATCGCCTTGACCGTCGCCGTCAGTCGTTCGGCGACGAAGCTCGCGTCGGGCGCTCGCGGCCCTTCCGGCGTCGCCAGTCGCGATGCGGGATCCAGATATTCGCCGAACGGACTGGCCAGCACGACGTCGGCGATCTGCGGCTGACGCCCGAGATCGCTGAGCACGGCGTGGTTGAAGGCAAAGCAGCTTGCGGCGAAGGCGTTGTCGAACTTGCGGTCGAACTGAGTCAGGTCGAGGATCGGTCCACAATTGCTGCGCGTCGCCTGGATGAGCGCGCGGCCGGGGTTGGCGGCTTCGATCCCGTCTATGAGGTGCATCGCGTAGGAATCGCCCCACACCATCAGTGTCGGCGCGGGACCGGTCTGGCATTGCGGCTTCGGCTGATAGTCGACGCGCTGGTTGCAGGCTGGAGATAGGCCGTCATTGGGCTGAAATCGGCGCTCGATCGTCGCCAGCGTCGCGTTGCGAAACGGCAGATTCGGCGGCGGCGACGTATGCGCGATCTGCTGAAGTCCCAATCCGATGGCGAGCAGCGTGACGCTCGCCGAGGCCAAGATCGGGACGAGGCGCCGCGTCGAAACCCGGGCGCGATTTCGAAACGGCGTCTCGACGAAGCGCCAACTCAGATAGGCGAGCAGCAACGTCAGCAGGATCAGCGCAGCGACGGTCGCAGCGGGAACGGCGTGGACGTAGCGCAAGCGGGCGAAGGTCAACAACGGTTGGTGCCAGAGATAGGCGCTGTAGCTGATCAGGCCGAGGCCAACGAAAGGCGGCGTGGAGAGCAGGCGATGAACCCAGGTTCCCGGCGTCGCCGAGAGCAGGATCGCCGCCGCGCCGAGAGTTGGCAGCAGCGCATAGACGCTTGGGAACGCCGCCGTGGAATCGAGCGCAAAGACGCTGACGAAGATCGCCGCGATTCCGGCGAGCGACAGGCTCTGTCGCCAGAGGTTGGCGGGCGCGAGCGGATCGTACGGCGTCAGCGCCGCCAGCGCGCCGATGAGCAGTTCCCAGGCGCGCGTCGGCAGCAGGTAGAAGCCGTCGCCGTCGCCGCGCAGAGCGTAGAACTCGGCGAGACCGAAACTCAGCGCTGCGCCGAGCGCGAGCGCGCCGACGACCTTGCGCCGCCCCAGTCGCCACAGCATCAAAAGCAGGACAGGAAAGATGAGGTAATACTGTTCCTCGACGGCGAGACTCCACGTGTGCAGGAGCGGATTTTCCTGGCCTATGGCGACGAAATAGTCGCTCTTGCCCATGAACACGTAGTTCGAGGCGAACACTGTCGCCGCGGTCAGGCTGCGGCCGTAGCGGTTGAGCAAGCCGATCGGCGCCCACAGCCAGGCGACGACGACAAAACACGCTGCGACCAGCAGCAACGCCGGCAGGATTCTCCGCGCCCGCCGCTCGTAGAAGCGGGCGAGCGTGAACCGCCCAGCTTCCTTTTCGGAGACGATCAGACCGGTGATCAGATAACCACTGATGACGAAGAAGACGTCGACGCCGATGAAGCCGCCGCTGACCGCATTCACGCCGGCATGCCAAAGGATGACCGGCGCGACCGCGACCGCCCTCAGCCCGTCGATCTCCTTGCGACGCAACATTCCGCAACCTCGCCGGCCGGGGCTTCGCGACGTCCGGCGCCCTCACGCGCCGGCGGCTGAGATTGCTTTCCGCCTCGCCGCGCGCGGCAGGGCGAAACGGTCCGCGCGACGATCGCTTTGCGACAGGTATCGGGAGGACGGCGAAATCGTCAAGCGCGCTGCAAGCGCGATTCGGGTGTGGACCATGTGCAAGCCGGACGCCGGGGCCCTTGCGAGCGCGAGGCGCCGGCCATATCGTCGCCCCGGGCGGCCGCGCGCGCGATCAAGCGCGACGGCTGGCGTCCCGCATCGCCCTCGGGGATGACGGACGATGGATCGCAAATGGTTGCCGCTGAACGCACTGCGGGCGTTCGAAGCGGCGGGTCAGCATCTGAGTTTCACCGCCGCCGCCAATAGTCTGACCGTCGCTCAGAGCGCGGTCAGCCGACATGTGATGGTGCTGGAAAACTTCCTCGGCGTGACGCTGTTCGAGCGTCGGCCGCAGCAACTCGTGCTGACCGAGGCTGGACGCCACATCCTGCCGGTGGTGTCGAAGTCGTTTGACCGCATCGACCAGGCGCTCGGCGAGGTGATCAAGGAGAAAGGGCGGCCGAAGCGCGTGCTGAAAGTCGCGCTGCCGACGTCTTTCGCTCATCGCCTGGCTATCCCGATTCTGCGAGATTTCCGTTCAGAGAACCCCGGCATCACGCTCGAGATCGTCTCCAAGCCGACCGCCGCGGCTGACATGGACGGCGACATCGACATCGCAATCGTCTATTCCGAGCCGCGCGTCGCCGACGCGATCCACGACCTGCTGTGGATGGTGCGCGCGACGCCGTTGTGCAGCCCCAAGCTGCTCGAAAACGCCGATCGTTCGGACCCAATCAAGTTCATCGCCGCCAATGACCTGTTGCACGTCAAGATCGACGGCCGCTCGCGCCACTATTTCTGGGAGAATTTCGTCCGCTCGCTCGGCCGTCCCGATCTGCCGGTCGATCGCGGGCTCGTTTTCGACACCGAGCAGCTCGCGGTCCAGTACGCCGTCCTCGGCGACGGCGTCGCGCTCTCCGACCCGCTGCTGTTCGCCGAGGAGATCAAGGCCGGGCGGCTGGCGCAGCCTTTCGACCTGTGGCTCGACGAAGGTTACGGCTACTACCTGACCACCCATCCTGAAGACCTCAGCAATGAGGCGGTGGCTCTGTTCCGCTCTTGGCTGATCGCGCGCTTCAGCGGCGCGGCCGCAGCGACGGCTGCGCCCGTCGCGCTCGTCGCGCCGACGGCTCCTGCGGCGCCGGCCGCGCCCGTCGAGATCGAGACGGGCAACGGCGAGGCGGCGAAGGCCCGCCTCGCCGCCGCGAAGTAGGCGCGCGCGTTTACAGGCGCCGGAGCTGGCGGCCTTCGCCGGTTTCGGCGCTTCGTTCTTCGCTGGCTGCCAGGCGCCGCAGCGATTCAACGTCGATCCCCTGCGCGCTCGCGTCGCCGAGCGACGACTGATCGTCGCCTCGCTCGCTGTCGACTCGCTCGGCTTTCCCCTCGTCGCGTTCGAGTCTGGCTTCGCGCTGAGCGTCGTCGGCTTCGCCATTATCGGATTCGGCGCGGGGGCGGTCGTGCCGTGCGGCTTCGCGCTCGCTGCAACCCAGCCCGGCGCGTCAGCGGCGGCTGGGCTGTCGGCGGCTTTCGCACTGTTTGCGCTGCTGCTGATTGCAGCGTTGGCGGGGACGCTTCGATTCGTCGGGCCAAGGGCCGCCGCTTAGCAGCCCGAAGGGTAAATTCGCCGGCGGCGTCCTCAATTGCGCCTTCGCCTCCGACCCATCGATGAAGGCGGGGCGTCTCTATTGCGATCTTGGCAAGGCCAACGACGCTGTCGCCGACGCGAATACGATCGCTGAAGGCAAGCGCCCGTTCATCAAGGCACGTGGCGGCTGGATGACGGTTTGGTTCAGACCGGCCTGTCCATTCACGACGACGCCGGCGACTTCCGGCGCCGCGGCCGCTGGGGCCGGCGCGCCGGAAGCTTGTTCAGGGGGGACATCAGCCTTGCGCGGCTTGGCGCGCGATGTGTTCGATGTCGGCGCGATCGATGCCGATGTCGTGCAGCTCACGATCGGTGTAGGTGGACAGCTCGCGCATCGTGTCCCAATACACGCGACGCTCACGGAAATAACGGCGGATGGTTTCGAAGTTCATGGCTGGCTCCTTGTTTTGTCGTCGCCGGCGGCGGCTGCGAAGCTGTCGTCGGCCTGAGCCCCTTGTTCGTTCCATCCCAAGACGGACCCTACATAATACGGCGCTGCACAAACGTCAATGCTGCATCGCACCATCTATGCACTGAGCGCATGTGAGGGTTGCGTCTATGGTCCGCGAATCGCGATTTTGTTCGGTTTACTAGAAGTTATTACTCAAACATCAACATATGGGCCCGCTTTGGTATGGCCTGTCATGTAGGCGTAGCATGGCTAGCTCCATGGCCGGCGCACCTCGAGCCCCCGTGATTCGGGTCGCGCGCGCTTGGCGCGCTCGGCTTACCCGCGGATACGGGCCTGCCTCGCGCTGGGGCCACTTTTGAATCGCGAGTTTGGCGGCCAGGATTCGGGTCTCAAACGCCGTAGACGATCTGTCCTTTGTCCCGCCAGTTGGCGAGCGATTCGCGGGCGAGGAAGCTGTCGGGGTAGGTCCCGTCGCGGGTGACGCTTTCAAGCGCCGCTTCCGCCTGCGGCGCGGCGACTCGGAGGCAGGCGGTCGCCGCTTCGCGCCGGACGGTGAGATCGTCATTGGCGAGCAGCGGCAGCAGCCGCGGCAGCAGCCCGCGCGACTTCAACTGCCGCATGATGTTCCAGACCTCGCCGACGATCTCGTTCTGCAGGTCCTTATCGGCAGGGTCGTCGAGACAATCGAGGAAGCGGGTCGCGCTTTCGCGCTCGGCGGCGTCCTCGAACCGGACGACCAGGTCATCGTCGTTCATCTCGGCCAGAGTCGGCCGCTCCGGCGGCCTCTGGCGCGCGCGCCGCTGCAATTCGAGCACCTTGCCGGTCGGCAGCCCGACGTAAGCTGATTGGCCTGCCGCATTGGCGAGCTCGGGCGCCAGGGCGGCGAAAGCGATCGCGGCGGTGGCGCGGACATCCGGATCATCGTCCCTCAGCAGGCGCTCGATTGGCCCGCCCACGCCATGCACGCGCATGGAATCTACGATGCCTCGAAGGTGTTCGGCGATCGGCATCAGAATTTCAGGGTTGGCTCGCGTTATCTTGGCGTTCGGATCCTTAAGTTCACGAAGGGTCTCGACCTGCCAGCGGGCCGTGCCCAATTGTTTGGCGGCTGTTTTGAACTCGGCGACCAACCGTTCGAGAGGCAGCGTAGGATGGTCCGCGTTGCTCATTCCAGGACTCCAAACATTCTGAGAACCGCCAAGCCGTCTTCGTGCTGAGTATTGAAATCCTTTTCGCTCTCGACTTGTCGTCGACGCCTGCCCTGTGGATCGTCGGGATCGTTCTGGTTGTAATAGTCCGTGATCAGCCGATGTTTGACGCGCGGAATGCGAGCGATATTGCTTGGATCGTTGATCACGTCCCAGCCAAAGCGCACAAAGGTGTTGCAATCTTTTGCTACGTTCGCCGGGTTTGCTTGGACCATGTGATGATCGTCATCGCCCAGGCCCTTTTGTCTGGAGCGCGCCTACCATTCTTCAAGAGACGTAGGTAGATCAGCGCTTGCAAGCACTTCCTCAAGCAAAATTTGGTGGACCAACAAGCTTGCGCCAGCATAGGCGACTTCCTCCCTTAAACGCGCGACTGCATTGGCGATCGCTTCTCGAATCTTTTCGTTTGCCCAAAAGCGAAAAATCTCGCCAGCTTCAATCGTGGGGAATGCTTGCCGCTTGAGGAAGTCTCTGAGCGACCGCATGATCTCGCGCGCAGGAGAATTTGGTTTCTCTGGTTCTTTCTCCGGTTCAGCCGGGCTTGCAGGCAAGGGAGGCTCCCGACTCGGCGCGGGCGGCGCGCCCTCGCTTTGCGCCGGTTTGACCCCGATCGGCTTCGATGGCGCATCCGTCATCGTGGGAGGCGGCTCGGCGTCGTTTTCGGCGACTTGGACGCCGCCGTCGTCCTTCGGCGCGAACCAGCCGGGATTGGGCGGCTCGTCGGCGCGCGGATGCTTCGCCGCGTCCCAGTCCGCCTTCAACAAGCTGGACTCGATCAACTGCCGGGCGAGCGCCGCGGCGCCTTCCGCCGAAGAATCCTTGGTCAGCGATGGAGGGTATTATGCACTTGACATAATAACCGGGTTCTGGCATTGTTCGGCCATAGGAGCTTTCCGATGGCCTTCGATCTGACCGATCCGATCTTCAATAACGAGGACGCAGCCCGCGCCTATTTCGAGTCGATCCGCTGGCCGGATGGCAAACCGGGTTGCCCACATTGCGGCGTCGTGGGGCAGGGGACGCTGGTCAAAGGCAAGTCGCACCGCCCCGGCATGTATCAGTGCAACGCCTGCCTAAAGCCGTTCACGGTCACGGTCGGCTCCGTCATGGAGTCCAGCCATATCCCGCTGCACAAGTGGGCGCTCGCGTTCCGTTTGATGGCGGCAAGCAAGAAAGGCGTCTCGGCCCATCAGCTCATGCGGATGCTCGGCCTCGGCTCCTACAGCACCGCTTGGTTCATGGCGCACCGAGTCCGCGAAGCGATGGCCGAGCGCGACCCGGAGCCGTTGGGCGGCAAAGGCAAGACCGTTGAGATTGACGAGACGTTCATCGGCAAGCCCGATCAGACCTTCGTTTCCGGCAAGGGCTGGCAGGGCAAGCGCGGCACCGCGACCAAACGCAAAGTGCTGACGATGGTCGAGCGGGGCGGTCGCGCCGTTTCCGTCAAGGTCGAGGATTTGACCGTCTAGACGCTTAAGACGGTCATTGGCAAGCACGTCGTTTTGGACAGCACGCTAAACACGGACGAAGCGCAGTTCTATAAGCCGATCGGCAAGCGCTTCGCCGAGCATCAGGCCGTCAATCATGGCGACGGCGAGTATGCGCGCGGCGAGACGACGACGAACACGGTCGAAGGCTTTTTTGGCATCTTCAAGCGCGGCGTGACTGGCGTTTACCAGCACTGCGGCGAATATCATCTGCAGGCATATCTAAACGAGTTCGATTTCCGCTATTCGAACCGCATCGGGCTTGGCGTTGACGACACGGAACGCGCTCGCAGGGCTGTGAAAGGCGCCGAAGGCAAGCGCCTGACTTACCGGCAACCTCGTACTGCGTAATCGGCTGGCCCGGTTCAATCGCAACCGCGCACGGATCAGGGCGATTTTGGCGTTACTCGTGACGCTTTCCTGACTCGACTCTCGCGCTGCGCCATCGCACGCTCGCTCTTGCCGACAATTTCACTGGCCGGGATTGGGGGCGTACTAAGTGCGCGGCGCATAGCCGAGTTCATTCTGCGCGTGATCTCCGCCTCGGGTAATTCATCGGTTGTCGAATCCGCGACCGGTTCTTTTGCCATGCCAATGCCCACCGACCTTGCGGCCAAAAAGCGCGAAGAGACGCTAGAGGCTGCGGCTGCGTTTCTTGAAGATATGCAACACATTCGGGAAGTGCTAGCCCGGCCGAATCCAGTCAGAGGCGAATTGCGGCGTCTAAGTGGAATTTTGCGCCGTCTTTTGCCCGACCGAGACTTGCAGAACATAGCCCCATGCCGAAACGTTGATCCAATCTGGGTTGACGCTCCCGACAACACGCAAATTGAACCATTAATCCGCAGCGATAGAGGTATATTGTTTTTTGGAAGCGGAGGAATGAAAGCGTTCGGCGTGTTCGTGCGATGGATTGTTAGCGAAAAAAACACTCCAACGACAACGTTTCCCGCAATCGACCCAACATCAACTTGCAAACTACGTCTCGATAATTATCTCCATCAAAATGTGTTATTTATTGAAGGCGAGTGGATAAATAGAATACACGCTATTGAGTACATTGTTAAGGTCGCCTCTGGTGTTCACTCAGGGCCGTCGACAATGCCTTATCAAAAGGTCTGCGACAAACTTAGGAGCAGGGCGTACTACTTTGTCGACAGAGGAATCGCAACTTTTAAGTTTGATTCTAATACGTCTCCACAGGTCGCAAAAGTTAAGTACGATCCAGAGGGAATCGATGTAATATTGATGGAACTGCTATCAACGGCCCAATATCTCGCAAATTCCGAGGATATACGCCGATTGGAAACAACGATAAGGGCAGAACTGGGAGGTCAGTCACTGGACGCCGTAACGACGGCCACCCCTGTACGATACCAAAGAACTCCGATCGATCCTTGGCAATATGTGAAAGGACTATTTTCTAGAGTCGGTGGCAAGCCGAATAAGCTTATTAAATTCGCTGTAGAGACGAGACTTGACGATCTACAATTAACCGTTGCATCCACAAATGGTGACTTCTTGCGTGTTAACATAGACGACGATGAGTTTCTTAAAATAACCACTATGTTTCCGTCATACGTCAACAACCTGCTCCGCGCAAGGCATATAGACAGAACTAGGACCGATATAGTATTTCACTTCAACCCAACGCCGCAATCTTATGAAGTAAACTTAGAAAATAATGGCAACGTTCTATTTGGACTAGAACACCCAAAGGGTATTCATTCCGTGTGGTCGCTGCCCCCAAAGGCGGCTAGAGCTATTTCTTCTCTATTGCTTCAGTATGCAGATTTGTCGGCGAAACAGGTATCAGGAAGTCCGGTGATTCCTTCGCCATTTGCCAAAAAACCGTGGAAACCATTGTATCAACCTCCTCGGCCTCGGGGTCCCAAGCCAAGAAAGCGGTAACGCCGGCCCGAACCATCGGGATGGTGATTCTTGGGGGGGAAAACGTGAGCTCTCCGGTTTCATTTTTCATCGGGCAAAGTCCTGATTTGCCCCGATTACAACCTCACATAAGCGCCGGCCCGTCATTGATTTGATTAGGCTTTTGTCGACGTTATGTCAAGTGCATAATCGGGGCGATGGAGGATCGGGAAACTGCAGGAGCAGGGCCGCAATTTGGGCGAGTGCCAGAGCGCCGCACTCCAGAGCCTCGGCTACGATCGTCAAGCCGCCCTGCTTCGCCGACGCGTCGACGGGAAAGCCGTAGCAGGCCTCGAGATCGCGGTTCAGCGCCGCCGCCGCACGCGGCGTCCAGCCTTCAAGTCCACTAGGTCTCGCCGAACGTTCGAGCATCCGCGCTCCGCCGACGAACAGTCCGTGCTTGTCGCAACGCACGCCATCGACGTTCAGGCGAAAAAAGCGCGAAATTGGAAACCCGCCCATCCTGACAGCTCCAGTTTGCGCGCGCCCGAGATGATGAGAACATAGAGGGAACATTCGGTTAACAGAATGTCGACGCTAGCGGCCTGCGGCATTTCTTCTCGCCGTCGACGCTCTTCTCGCCAGCGGCGCGCCGACATCCGATTTGACATCGCTTCCCCGTCAGCCTAGACGACCGGCCGACGGCGCGCCCTTGGTTCAAAAGGGCGCGTTCGTCGTTTGACGCACCCGCGGCGTTCGCCTTGCTCGGCGGACGCCTGTCGGCCCGGCTTTCGCGCTGCCTGCGCGGAGGTTGGCGCACAGGAGGGCGCGTTCCCTGATGTTCGAAGCAGAGGAACCGCGATGACGAAGCGCGCTGAAGCCAAATACAAAATCGACCGCCGGATGGGCGAAAACATCTGGGGTCGCCCGCGCAGCCCGTTCAACAAGCGCGAATACGGCCCCGGCCAACACGGCCAGCGCCGCAAGGGCAAAGCGACTGACTTTGGCACCCAGCTGAAGGCCAAGCAGAAGCTCAAGGGCTATTACGGCAACATTTCCGAGCGCCAGTTCCATAAGTACTATGTGGAAGCGCTGCGCATGAAGGGCGACTCGAGCGCCAATCTCATCGGCCTCTTGGAGCGCCGACTCGACGCGGTCGTCTATCGCGCCAAATTCGTGCCGACGGTGTTCGCCGCGCGCCAATTCGTCAACCACGGCCATCTCAAGGTCAACGGTCGCCGGGTCAACATCGCCTCCTATCAGGTGAAGGTCGGCGACCTCATCGAAGTCAAGGAGTCTTCGCGCCAGCTCGCGATCGTGCTCGAGGCCGCGGCGCTCGCCGAGCGCGACGTGCCCGACTACCTCGAAGTCGATCACGGCAAGGGATCGGCCAAGATGACTCGCGTGCCGGGTCTCACGGAAGTGCCCTATCCCACGCAGATGGAGCCGAACCAGGTCATCGAGTTCTACTCGCGCTGACGTCTCTTCGCAGCCGCGACGCATTTGAGAGCCGCCTCGTCGAGGCGGCTCTTTCGTTTTTCGATCTTCAGCGCGCCGCGGCGCGAAAGGCCTGCGCCAGGAACAGGCCGCCCTGTCGCAGCCCGCCGGCGTCGATGCCGTGGCCGAGTCCGAACGACAAATGCCATTGGTTGGGGATTTCAGCGCGGGCGAGGTCGTCGGTCGCCGCGAGCATCGCTTCGAGCGGGATCAAGGGATCCTGGTCGCCGTGGACGAGCAGGATCGGCGGCGGTTCGCCCCTCGCGCCGCGCGCCTTCGCTTCGCCGAGCTTGTCCGGCCCGATCAGCATTCCCGAATAGGCGACGATCGCCGCCGGGGCGCGGCGGCGGCGCAGGCCGACGTGCAGCGCCATCATCGACCCCTGACTGAAGCCGACAAGGGCGAGGCGCGAGTCGTCGAGCCCGAGGCGCGCCAATTCGGCGTCGAGAAAGGCGTCAAGCGCCGGCCGCGCTGCGACGACGCCGCGCCAGCGTTCGTCCTCGCCGCGCGCGTCGTCGGGCGCCAGGACATTAAGCGGGAACCATTGCCGGCCTGTCGGCGCGCCAGAGCAGCGCTCGGGCGCATGCGGCGAAACGAAAGCGGCGTCGGGGAGCAGCTTGCGCCACTGCCGCCCGAGCTCGATCAGATCGTTTCCGTCGGCGCCGTAGCCATGCAGGAACACGACCAATCGCTTGGCGGGAGCGACCTCAGGATCGATACGAGGGCCGGACAGTTCGGCGGGCATCGGCAAGACCTCCGGCATGGGTTTGGCAAGCCGTCTAGCGCGAAGCCGCACGTCACGCCAGCGCCGACAGCCTCAAACGGCGCGGCGCTTTATCGAGCGCCGCCGATCAGGACGTGCCTGGCGGAAAGTGGACGCAAGTGAGTTTCGACGCCAAGAGACGCGTCGAGCGGCGCTGAGATCTCGACGATTCCACTCGCGCCCGCTACTGTCCGACGACGCCCGCCCGCTGTTTGACGCCGCGGTAGTATGCCCACAGCAGCCGCGCTGCGACGCCGCGCAACGGTCGCCAACGCTCGGCGATCTCTTCGAGCTTGCGCGCGTCGGGCCGCTGTTTGAGGCCGAGCGCCAGCCGCGCCGCCTCCTGCAGCGCGAGATCGCCGGCGGGAAACGCGTCGGGATGGCCGAGACAGAACAGCAGGAAGAGATCGGCGGTCCATGGCCCGATGCCTTTGACCGCGATCAGCGCGTCATGCGCCGCTTCGGCCTCAAGCGCGGCGAGCGCCGAGAGATCGAGCCCGTTGGCCGTCGCCTCGGCGAGCGCCTTCAGCGCCTTCATCTTCGCCTGCGATAGCCCGCACGCCTTGAGCTTCGCCTCGTCGGCGGCGAGCACGCTGGCCGCGTCGAGCGGCGAGAACGCAGCGTGCAGCCGCGCGACCATCGCGTTGGCGCTGGCGACCGAGACCTGCTGCGAGACGATGATCGCGACCAAGCCGGCGAAACCCGGCTCGCGCCACCGCAGCGGCGGCGGGCCGCCGACGACCAGCATCGCGCCGATCGTTTCGGGGTCGAGCGCCTGCAACCCGGTGAGCGCTGCGGCGAGCGCCGCCTCGTCGGCGATCGGCGGGCCAGGGTGGTAGCGCCGCGCGGCGGCGCGCGCCTTTGGCGCGCGCTTGATCACGCGCCGCTTGGGGGTTGTGTTCAGCTTAGCCGCTGCGCCGCGCTTGACGACGGTTTTGCGCTTCTTCGTCGCGCTTCGCTTAGCGCTCGTCTTGCGCGCAACCGTCTTGGCGCTCTTGCCGCCGCCGCGCTTTTTCGAAACACTGCCCGCCATTCTCGTTGCCGCCCGCATGTTTGGCCGATGTCGACCGCCGCCGCCTTCCGCTTTGCGCCGTCGCCGAACGGCGCGCTGCATCTCGGTCACGCCTATTCGGCGCTGATGAACGCGCGCCTCGCCGCCGCCGCCGGCGGGCGTCTCCTGCTGCGCATTGAAGACTTGGACCGCACGCGCTGCAAGCCCGAATACGAAGCGGCGATTCGCAACGATCTCGCTTGGCTCGGACTCGCTTTCGTCGGCGCGCCGCGCCGCCAGAGCGAGCACGGCGAAGACTATGAGCGCGCGCTCGACGCCTTGCGCGCGCGCGGCCTCGCCTATCCCTGCTTCTGCAGTCGCGGCAGGATCGCCGCCGCCGCTTCCGGGCGCGACCCAGACGGCGCGCCGCTCTATCCAGGAACGTGCCGATCGCTTGCGCCGCGCGACGTCGCCGCGCGACTCGCCGCCAGCGAGCCGGCGGCCTGGCGGCTCGATTCGGCGTCCGCGCGAGCCGTCGTCAACGCCGACCTGACGTGGCGCGAATTTGGCGAGAGCGAGACGGAGACGCGCTGCGTCGCCGAACCGGCCGCCTGGGGCGATTTCGTCCTGCGCGGTCGCGACGCCGCCGCAAGCTATCATCTTGCCGTCGTCGTCGACGACGCGCTGCAAGAGATCAGCGACGTCGTCAGGGGGCGCGACCTTTTCGCCGCGACGTCGGTCCATCGCCTGCTGCAGGTTCTGCTCGGCCTGCCGGCGCCGCGCTATCGCCACCATCGGCTCGTGCTCGACGGCGCCGGCGACAAGATGTCGAAGAGCGCCGCGTCGACTGCGCTCGGCGCGCTGCGCGCCCAGGGCGCAACAGCCGACGATCTGCGCGTCGCGCTCGGTTTCGCGCCAGGGGCGCCGCGCTTCGCGGCGCGACTCAGTTGACTTTGGCGGCGACGGCGGCGGTTGGCGACGCGCCGCCAGTCTGTGAAGTCGGCGCCGCGGAGGCGGCGCTCGGCGCCGCGGCCATCAGCTGATCGACGCGGTCGCGCTCGCGCTTGAACGCGGCGAGCATCTTGCCGTCGAACTCGCGCGTGCGCGCCAGCTTGATCGCCATCGGGTCGACGAAATTGCCGTTGATGATGACTTCGTAATGCAGGTGCGGGCCGGTGGCCAGGCCTGACTGGCCGAGATAGCCGATCACCTGTCCCTGTGTGACGTGTATGCCGGCGACAATGCCGCGCGCGAAACCTGACATGTGGTTGTAAGTCGTCACATAGCCGTTGGCGTGTTGGATTTCGACCCGCCGTCCGTAGCCGGAGGTGAACTCCGCCTTGATGACGACGCCGGTTCCGGCGGCGACGATCGGCGTGCCGATCGGCGCGCCCCAGTCGACGCCGGTGTGCATGCGCGCGTAATGGAGAATCGGATGGTAGCGCATGCCGAACGGCGAGGTCATTTCCCCGCTGGCGATCGGCTTGCGGAGCAGAAACTTGCGCGTTGATCGGCCGTTCTCGTCGTAAAAGTCGACCAGTCCATCGTCGGGCGTCTGGAAGCGGTAGTATTTGAACACCTGATCCCGCACCGTCATCGACGCGAACAGCAGTTGCGGATGTGGGTCGATGTCGTCCGGTTCGGCGACGAAGGCGGCGACGGAATCGCCAGGTTGGGTCGCGCGTTGGAAGTCGACGTCGTTGGCGAATGCGCGCACCATTTCGCTGATGATGGGCTTTGGCAGGCCCTGCTTGAGCGCGGTCTCGTAAAAGCTCTCGTAGAGGCTGACGCCGCCGTTGTCGGCGTCCGCCTCGTTGCGCTGGGCGGACGCGCGTGGCAACGTCACCGGCACATAGGCGCCCTCGTCGTTGATCGCGATCGTCGATTTGAGTTGCTCGTCGGCGTAGACCGAGATGCGCGCGATCGTCTGCGGCTTGCCGGGCTCCGTATCGTCGTACTGCAGAATGATCTTCTGTCCTTCGGCGACCGGCGAATCGCCGCGCTTGACGCCAAAAGCGGCAAGGATCGCTTCGGCGGCGTCCTTGCTTGCGCCGTTGGCGCGCAACAGATCTTCGAACGATTCGCCGTGGCGCAGTTGCGCCAACCGCTCGCGGCTCTCGGCCGGCGCCGGCGTCATCGCCGCGTCGGTGACGTTTTCGGGCACCATCTTGACTTCGATGGAGGCGAATGGCGCGTTGGCGTTGACCGAGCCGGCGGCGGCGTAGGAGAGGGCGCCGAGCGGGTCGATGCCGGCCTGGCTGGTGCGCTTGAGCAGCAGTTGCGAGGGCAGGGCCGGCGCGTCGTCGCCCGAAGCGGCGGCCTTCAGCAGTTCCGCCACCTGCGCCTGCGCCTCGGCAAGGGTCAGTTCGCCGGTGGCGACGATCGCTTCGTCAGCGGCGAGGTCGCGTTGCGAAAACGTAACTTCGGCGTCGTCCTGGGCTGGGCCAGGGTCGGGCGGGGCGTCGGCCTTTTCGGCTGCGCCGCTGGTCACCATCAATGGGTCGAACGGCGGCACCGCGTCGGCGAAGGCGTTGGGGGTCAGCGTCAGCGCCGTCGACAGGATCGTAAACGGGCGCATCCGCACGACTTCCTTGTCGCCGATCTTGATCGTCGTCGGCGCCTTGTAGGTTTGCTTGGCGGCGACAACGTCGATCGGCCTGACCAAACGGTCGCCTTTGCTTGGATTGACGCCCTCGGCCTCCTCGTGGCGAACGAGATTGGCGAGTTCCGGCGCTTCGGCGAAATTTGATTGGCGATCGAGGTCGAGGTAGAGCGCGGCGCCGATCAGCGCCAGGCCGGAGAGGCCGGAAAGCGCGACCCCGGCGAGCCAGCGCAGCGAGATGCGCCGGCGTTCACGCCCGTCGATTCGCGGTTCGCCGATCTCGATCGGCGGCTCGTGGCCAAGCTCGACGATCGAGCGGAGCCTGTCGGTCGGCCCGGCGGCGCGGGCGATGCGGGCGGCGGAAGTCGTCACGTTCGCTCTGGTTCGCTCGCTCGCTGTTCCCGCCCTGGCGGTTCCCTTAGTACCGGCGCGACCGCGACCGCGCAACGCGCCGGCGGGCGCTTCTCGGCCAAAACCATGGCTGTTGTGCGGCGGGCGCGCCGTCGCGACCGCCCGTCAACGCCAATTATCCCCAGGCTGCGCCCTGGCGCCGCCGCGAATTGCGACTCTTTTGCAAAAACAATTTGACACCGGGAACCCGTCCACATATATCAGCCGGACCGACGGCGGTGGCGCTGTGGCGGCCAGCGCGGCGTCGGGACTTCGGGACGATCTCGAGAAGCGCTCCTCCCTGCTGGGAAGCGGGGGCAGGGCGGTTTCGGTCGTCTCGGTTTGCGG
>Ga0181529_10002481_pt1 | contig 22047 bp, 20 predicted proteins | sample PEATcosm2014_Bin_36_FD_119763 | JGI IMG/M metagenome (GOLD analysis project Ga0181529, IMG submission 119763) | Peatland microbial communities from MTU Mesocosm Facility, Houghton, MI, USA - PEATcosm2014_Bin10_30_metaG | ecosystem: Environmental > Terrestrial > Soil > Wetlands > Peat | place... | reverse complement strand
GTCGGGATTGCCGGCCTTGCCGATCGCATGGATCAGCCCGTCCTTGATGGCGACGTCGGCTTTGACGATTCCCCAATGGTCGAGGATGACGGCGTTGGTGATGACGGTGTCGACCGCGCCGCGCGCGCGCGAAATCTGGCTCTGGCCCATGCCGTCGCGGATCACCTTGCCGCCGCCGAACTTCACCTCTTCGCCGTAGATGGTGAAATCCTTCTCGACCTCGATGGTGAGTTCCGTGTCGGCGAGCCGAAACCGGTCGCCCGTGGTCGGCCCGAACATGTCGGCGTAAGCGGCGCGGGAAAGGGAGGTCGGGCGTTTGGACATGAAGGGCCTCGAGAAAACGGAAGGAATGGAAATGGTGAGGCGGAGAGAAGCGAAACCCTTCTCCCGCCTGCAGGGCGAAGACCCGGGGGTGGCGCGAAGCGCCGCATGAGGGGCGGACTTGCCCTTACCCCGGCCCTCTCCCGCGAAGCGGGAGAGGGGGATCAGACCTTCCCCATCACCTCCTGCCGAAAGCCGATCGCCTGGCGTTTGCCGGCCAGCGCGACGAGGCGCACCTCGCGTTTCTGGCCGGGCTCGAAGCGGATCGCCGTGCCGGCGGCGATGTCGAGGCGGAAGCCGCGGGTCTTGGCGCGATCGAACTTCAGCGCCGGATTGGTCTCGAAGAAATGGTAGTGCGAACCGACCTGGATGGGCCGGTCGCCGGCGTTGGCGACTTCGAGCGTGATCGTCTCGCGGCCCTCGTTCATGACGATGTCGCCCGGCGCCGCGAGCGTCTCGCCGGGGATCAGCGTGTCGTCGGCGCCGCGGATCGGCTGGTGCACCGTGACGAGTTTCGTCCCGTCGGGGAACGTCGCCTCGACCTGGATGTCGTGGATCATGGAGGCGACGCCGTCCATCACCTGATCGGCGGCGACGACATGCGCGCCCGCTTCCATCAACTCGGCGACCGACCGGCCGTCGCGCGCGCCTTCGACGACGAAATCGGTGATGAGGGCGACCGCTTCAGGGTGGTTGAGCTTGACCCCGCGCTCGAGGCGGCGGCGGGCGACGATCGCCGCCATGGCGATCAGCAGCTTGTCTTTTTCACGCGGCGTCAGGTTCATGCGTCCCCCCGGATGGCGTCGCCGGCGGAGCCTGCAAGTTTCTCGCCGTCACGACCAAACGCGCGGCGCCTCCCGGCCGCGCAGCGCCAACATGGCCGCGATCAGCGCCGCGCGCAATCGACTCGGCGAAGGCGAGACGACGCGCGCCACCGTCATGCCGTCGAAGCCGCTCGCGCCGACGTCGAGCCTTTCGCCCGGCTCGGCGGCCACCGCCTCCAGCGCCGCCCGTAAATTGGGCGCCTGCGCCTCAGCGTCGGGCGCCACGCACAGGACCGTGGCGATTGCGCGCGCGCCGGCGCCGACCGCCGGCCGGTCGAGCGCCGCGGCCGCGTCCGCCACGCGCAACGCCTCGGCGAAAACCAGCCGGCCGGCGCGGCGAATCCGCCAGCGGTCTTGGAGCCGCGCCGCGACGTCGGTTTCGCCGGAGGCGAGGCGGCCGAACACCGCCGCTTCGAAGATCATGAGCGACGCGTCGACCGCCAGTTCGGCGTCGAGCCGCCGCTCCAGCGACGCGTTCTCGAACAGCAGCGTCTCCTGCGGCGCCCAGACCAGCGATCCGCCCGGCTCGACCGACAACCGCGTCTCGACCCGCGCCGGTTCGCCCTCGCAGCGGTAGATCTTCTCCGCCGACTGGGTGGTCACCAGCGCGCGGGCGGTCGCGCCGACTTCGACCGCGATCGCAGCGCGGTCGCCGCCCGCCATGCCGCCGCCGGTGTTAACCAGCACCGCCTCGCATTCCGCGTCGGAACGGGGAAAGCGCAGCCTGAGCCCCCCGGTCTCGAACACCCTTTCGGCGGCGGAGCGCGCGCCGGCGCGGGCGAAGCGGACCCGCGCTTCGCCGCGCGCGCGTTGGCGCGAGGCAGCGTCCGCGGCGAGGCGGATGGGAGCGGCGTCGTTCATTGAGACGGTCAAGCCAAGCGTTCGGCTGCGACAAGGCCCGATCGGGAGGCAAGCGTCAAGGCGTCACCGGCCGGCAATCATCTGATCATTGCGCGATTGTGCGCCAATTTTGGCGCAACACTGTTGCCCCAATCGCACAGTTCGAGGCGCCGCAGCGTCGTATAAGGAACGGGGGCTGATGGGCTGATCGGTATGGCTCAATTGTCAAATGCGTCGCCGAGCGACGCCGCGGCGGACGCGGCGCAATTGCTGTCGCGCATCGGTTACGCGGCGCTGGCGGTGGCGACCCCCAGCGCAGCGACCCTGTCGTCGCGCGCGATGTTCGTCCTCTTCCCGGTCGGCGTCGCGCTGCTGCTGGTCGCCGCGACGCTCGATCCCGTGACCGGCGTCGGGCCGCGGCTGCGGGCGCTTGCCGTATCGCCCATCACTTGGGCGGCTGTAGCCCTGTTCGCCTGGGCGGGACTGTCGCTTTTGTGGACGCCGTTCCCCGTTCCCGGCGCCCAGCGCCTGCTCAAGATCGCGATGACCGCGCTCGCCGCGGCGGCGGTGATCGTCACGGCGCGCGACCACTTGCGCGCCACCGATCTCTACCTGTTCCCGATCGGCGTGCTGATGCTGATGGTGACGATCTTCGCCGTGTGGTTCGCCGAGCAGCAGTCGCTGGAACCCAGCAGCGCGCGCATCGACGCCGGCGGCGTCGCCATGGCGATGCTGCTCTTTCCGGCGATGGGCGGGCTAGCGGCGCGCGGCCGCAACGGCTACGCGCGGACGTTGATGCTGCTCGGTCTGGTCTACGCCTTCGCGATCGGCTCGGGCCCGGTCACAGCGGCATTGCTCGCTGGCATCGCGGTGCTCTCCTTCGCCGTCTCCGACCTCGAACGGACGATGCGCGACGTCGGCCGGGCGACGGTCGCGCTGGTGCTTGCGGCGCCGCTGCTGCTCGCCCTGTCGCCGACGCTGGCGCACCTGATCTTCCACGCCAAACTTGGCAGCCTCGGCCTGCCCTACCCGACGATCGCCGCCGCCGCCAGCCTGGTCCTTCACGACTTGCCGCGGCTGGTGACTGGGCACGGCGTCGACACGGTGGTGCGCGGCGCTGACGCCGGCCTGCTGCCGACGATGACGCCTCGCGTCGCGCTGTTCGAGATCTGGTATGAACTCGGCGTTCTCGGCGCCCTCGCCGCAGCGGCGGGCGTCTGGTTCGGCTTTCGCGCCATCGGCCGCGCCGCGCCGCGACTCGCGCCCTATCTGGCGGCGACCTTCGCCGCCGACCTGACGCTCGGCTTTCTGTCCGAAGGCTTCGCGCAAATGACTTGGATCACGCTTCTGGCGATCGGCGCGATTGCGCTCGGCGCCGCGGCGCGCAGCCAATACCGCACCACGCGTCCCTCGGCGGCCGGCCTCGCGCGATTCTGAGAACTATCTCAGGCTATCGGCCTTGAGCGCGCCGAGACCGAACTGGGCGGCGAAGAAAGCGCAATAGGCGCCGCCGCGAGCGACGAGCTCCTTGTGCGAGCCCGACTCGATCGCGCGCCCTTTCTCGATGACGTAGATGCGATCGGCGCCGACGATCGTCTGCAGGCGGTGGGCGACGACCATCGTCGTGCGGCCGATCCTGAGCGCGTCGAGCGCCGTCTGAACCTCGCGCTCGCTCTCCGAATCAAGCGCCGCGGTCGGCTCGTCGAGCAGCAGGATCGGCGCGTTCTTGAGCATCGCACGGGCGATCGCGATGCGCTGGCGCTGACCGCCCGACAATTGCGTCCCCTGCTCGCCGACGCTGGCGTCGTAGCCCTCGGCGAAGCTCATGACGAAATCGTGGGCGTTGGCGCGGCGCGCCGCCTCGACGATCTCCGCTTCGGTCGCGCCGATCCGCCCCAGCGCGATGTTGTCGCGGATCGTGCCGCGGAACAGGAACACATCCTGCGAGACGAAGGCGATCTTGGCGCGCAGCGACGCGAGGTCGACGGCGGCGACGTCCTGGCCGTCGATCGTCGCCCGCCCGCCGCTTAAGCTGAAGAAGCGCTGGATGACGCCCAGGATCGTCGACTTGCCGCCGCCCGAAGGGCCGACCAGCGCGGTCGTCTGGCTCGGCTCGGCGACGAGATCGACGCCATCGAGCGCGTTCTCGCCTAGCCGGTAGGCGAAGCGGGCGCTTTCAAGCGTGAGCCGCCCCGCTGTCACCTGCAACAGTGGCGCGCCCGGCTGCGGCGCGTCGTCGAGCGGCGCGTCGAGCACCTCGTAGATCATCCGCGCCCCGACCATGCCGGTTTGCAGATTGACCCAAAAGCCCGATAGCCGCTTGGCCGGCTCGTAAGCCAGCAGCAACGCGCCGAGGAAGGATACAAACGAGCCGACGTCGGCGTGCTGCACGCTGACCCGCCACGAGCCGTAGTAGATGGCGAAGCCGATGGCGAGGCCGGCGAGCGAGTCGGAGAGCAGCGTCGTCAGGCCGTTGCCGGCGGCGATGCGATTGGCCGAGCCCTCGACGGTGCGCACCGAGCGCGCCATCCGCTCGCGCATCTCGGACTCGAGATTGAACGCCTTGACGATGCGCGCGCCAAGCACCGTTTCGCTCATCGTCTGCATGATCTGGGTCGAACCTTGGTACGAACGTTTGGCCAAGCGGCGCACCTTGACGATGATCTTGCGGATGAAGAAGACGAGAATCGGCAGCGCGCAGACCGCGCCGGCGGCGACGACCGGGTCCTGGTAGATCATCACGGCGGCCAGACCGATAATGGTGAGCAGATCGCGCGCGCCGCTCTGAACGACGAGTTGCAGCGTGTCGCGCACGCCGTTGGCGGCCAGCACCAGCCGAGCGACGAATTCGCTCGAATGGCGGTCCTGGAAGAACATCAGGTTCTGGTTGAGCAGGCGGTCGAACACACGCCTCTGCGCGGTGGCGACGATGCGATTGCCGATGCGCGACAGCGTCAGCACCGAGCCAAAAGTGGCGGCGCCGCGCAGCACGAACAACGCCACGACCTCGAACGCCATGATCCGCATCGAGCCGAACTTCTCGGCCGAGACCATGCCGTTGAGCACCGGTTTGAGCATCGCTGCGACGGCGGTGTTGGAGAGCGAGATCAGCGCGAGCAGCAGCGCGCTCAACAAGTAACCGCGGACGTGGTCGCGACCGAAGTCACGCAGCAGCCGTCCGAGCAGACGGAAAGCGCCAGTGTTTTCGTCAGTCTGCGACCGGTCGAGCATCGCGCGTTGCTACCGCGGCCGGCGCGAAAGGGAAAGGCGAATCCGCCGCCCCCGGCGCGCGCTAACCTTCGCGCGGAGCAAAATCCGTCGTGATCGCGGCCGAGTCTGCGACAATCGGCCGATCAGCGCCGCGCCGCGCCGGGTGGGCGAATCGTCCGCGGCCGCTTGTATTCGACCACCACCGCGCGGTTGCGCCCCGTCACGAGGGTCGATCGACCGCGCGAGAGATGGGCCTGTTTAGCGGCCAGCGCCTTGACCTCGTCGACCGACGCGCCAATCAGCGACGCCGCGATCTCGATCCGTTGAGCGAGATCGTCGGTCATGCTCTCGGCGGCGATCAATGCTTCTTCGATCGTCGGCGGATCCTTGCGAACGCGCCGCGCGCCCCATTTGGTGTGCCAGGTCGTGTTCATTCCGCCCTCATACCCCGTCAGGGTCGGCGCTGCCTAGCGCCATCCCAAAATCAGCGGCAGAAAACCATACTATTCGACTAGCAGATATGCTGCACTGCAGCAACGCAAAAAGCGCGTCAACCCGACCAATATCGTCGCAGCGTTGCCGATTCGCCACTGCGGCCGAATGTCCTGCGGCGGCGCTGCGACCTTTGAGCGGCCTGCTGATTGCATGTAAGAATTCGTTGTCTTTTGCGATGTTCGTTGGAGATGCGCCCGTGATCGCCGACCGCTCCCTCGTCGAAAACGGCGGCGCGGGGCCGTTTTCCGCCTTCGCCGCCGAGCTGGTCCGCCATGACGGGCGGCGCGCTGCGATGGACGCGCTCTATCGCGCCCCCGAGACCGAAGTCGTGCCGGCGCTCGCCGCCGCCGCCGAGCTGCCGCCCACGATCGCCGAACAGGCCCGCGCGATGGCGCGGCGGTTGGTGACAACTTTGCGTGAACGGCCGGCGTCCGGCTTGGTTCAAGGGTTGATGCGCGAATACGACCTCTCCAGCCAGGAAGGCGTCGCGCTGATGTGCATGGCCGAAGCGTTGTTGCGCATCCCCGACGCCGCCACCCGCGACGCGCTGATCGCCGACAAGATCGGCGGCAGCGAATGGCGGGCCCACGTCGGGCAGTCGCCGTCGCCGTTCGTCAACGCCGCCACCTGGGGCCTGCTGATCACCGGCCAACTCGTCTCCGCGGTCGACGAGACTGGGCTCGCCGCGGCGCTGACCCGGCTTATTGCGCGCTCCGGCGCGCCGGTCATCCGCGCCAGCGTCGACACTGCGATGCGGGTGATGGGCGAACAATTCGTCTGCGGCCAGACGATCGGCGCGGCGCTCGCCCACGCCAAGCCATTCGAGGCGCGCGGCTTCCGCTATTCCTATGACATGCTCGGCGAAGCGGCGACGACCGCCGAGGACGCCGAGCGCTATCTCGACGCATACGAAACGGCGCTGAAGGCGATCGGCGCGGCCTCGGCCGGGCGCGGCGTCTACGAGGGCCCCGGGCTGTCCGTGAAATTGTCGGCGCTGCACCCGCGCTATGCGCGCAGCCAGCGCCGCCGCGCGTTCGAAGAGCTTTATCCGCGGCTGAAGCGACTCTTCGTCCTCGCGCGCCAATACGACGTCGGCGTCAATATTGACGCGGAGGAGTCCGAACGGCTGGACCTCTCGCTCGACCTGCTCGAAGCCTTGTGCCGCGATCCCGTCATGGAAGGCTGGAACGGCGTCGGCTTCGTCGTTCAGGCCTACCAGAAGCGCGCCGTCGCGGTGATCGACTGGATCGTCGAACTCGGGCGCGCGACCCGGCGGCGCATCATGCTGCGGCTGGTCAAGGGCGCCTACTGGGACAGCGAGATCAAGCGCGCGCAGGTCGAGGGGCTCGAGGGCTTCGCCGTGTTCACGCGCAAGATCCACACCGACGTCTCCTACATCGCCTGCGCCAAGCGACTGCTCGACGCGCCCGACGCGGTCTTCCCGCAGTTCGCCACCCACAACGCGCTGACGCTGGCGACGATCCACGCCATGGCCGGCGCGAACTATTACGCGGGACAATACGAGTTCCAGTGTCTGCACGGCATGGGCGAGCCGCTCTACAACCAGATCGTCGGCGCCGGCCGCGACGCGCGGCCGTGCCGCGTCTACGCGCCGGTCGGCTCGCATGAGACGCTGCTCGCCTATCTGGTGCGCCGCCTGCTCGAGAACGGCGCCAACACCTCGTTCGTCAATCGCATCGCCGACGCGTCAGTTTCGATCGACCAATTGATCGAAGACCCGGTCGCGGCGGCGAAAGCGATCGCGCCGGTCGGCGCGCCGCACCCAAAGATCGCGCTGCCGCGCGACCTCTACGCGCCGGCGCGACTGAATTCCGCCGGGCTCGACCTCAGCAACGAAGCGCGCCTCGCCGCGCTCGGAGAGTGGCTCGGCAGGAGCGCGCAAACCCAATGGCGCGCCGGCGGGGGGGCTGGCCCGACGCGACCAATCGTCAATCCGGCCGATTCCGCTGACGTTGTCGGCCAGGTCGTCGACGCGGGGCGAGAAGACGTCGAGCGCGCCTTCGCCGCGACGGCGAAGGGCGGCGCAGCCTGGGCGGCGCGCGCGCCGGACGAACGCGCGGCGATCCTCGCCGCCGCCGCGGCGCGCTATCAGGGCATGGCGGGCGAGCTCGCCGGCTTGATCTGCCGCGAAGCCGGCAAAACGCTCCCCAACGCGCTCGGCGACGTGCGCGAGGCCATCGACTTCTTGCGCTACTACGGAGCATCCGTCGCCAACGGCGATTTCGCCGCCGCGACCCATCCGCCGCTCGGAACGGTCGTCTGCATCAGCCCGTGGAACTTCCCGATCGCGATCTTTACTGGCCAGATCGCCGCCGCGCTCGCCGCAGGCGACGCCGTCATCGCCAAGCCGGCCGAAGAGACGCCGCTCGTCGCCGCCGCCGCCGTGAAGCTGCTGCATGAAGCGGGCGTGCCCGAAGACGCCTTGGTCCTGCTCGCCGGCGACGGGACGGTGGGCGCAGCGCTGAGCGCGCACGCCGACGTGGGCGGCGTGATGTTCACCGGTTCGACCGAAGTCGCCAAGTTGATCTCCGTCGCGCTCGCCGGCCGGTTGCGCCCCGACGGGCAGCCGATCCCGCTGATCGCCGAGACCGGCGGCCAGAACGCGCTGATCGTCGATTCGTCGGCCCTGCCTGAGCAGGTGGTCGCCGACGCGCTCGCTTCGGCTTTCGATTCTGCTGGTCAGCGCTGTTCGGCGTTGCGTGTGCTGTGCCTGCAGGACGACGTCGCCGATCGCATGCTCGAGATGGTGAAGGCGGCGATGGCCGAACTCGATGTCGGCCCGCCCGACCGCCTCTCCGCCGACGTCGGGCCGGTGATCAGCGCCGAGGCGCGCGACAAGATCCTTGCTCATGTCGAAGCTATGCGCGCGCGCGGCTTCGCGGTCACCGCGGCGCCGCTCGGCGAGCCCAATGCGCGCGGCTTCTTCGTCGCGCCGACGCTGATCGAGATCGACTCGGTCGCCGATCTCGGCCGCGAAGTGTTCGGCCCGGCGCTGCATGTGCTGCGCTTCAAGCGCGAGGCGCTGCCGGCGCTGATTGACGCGCTCAACGCCACCGGCTACGCGCTGACTGGCGGCGTCCATTCGCGCATCGACACGACGATCGCGCTCGTCGCCTCGCGCATCGCCGCCGGCAACGTCTACGTCAATCGCAACATCATCGGCGCGACGGTCGGCGTGCAGCCGTTCGGCGGCCACGGCCTGTCGGGCACCGGACCGAAGGCGGGCGGGCCGCTCTATCTCAAGCGCCTCGTCGCGCGCACTCCCGCCGCCTGGCCGCCGCTGCCGGCGGGCGCGCCGGACGCCGCCGCCAAGGCGTTCGCGACGTTCGTCGCCGGGCGCGGCGACGCGGCGCTGGCGGCCCTGTGCGAGCAAATCGTCCTTGAAAGCCGACTCGGCGTCAGCCTCGAGCTGCCCGGTCCGGTTGGCGAGAAGAATGTCTATTCGCTCGAGCCGCGCGGCGCCGTGCTGTGTGACGCGGCCGACGAGCCAACGTTGATCGTCCAGACCGCCAGCGCGCTGGCGACCGGCAATCGCGCGCTGCTTCGTGGCGCGTTCGCTGCGCCGCTGGCCGCTTCCCTGCCCGAGCCATTGCGCGATCGCGTCGCTATCGCCACCGCGGCCCACCGCGTCGACGCGGCGCTGACCGACCGCGAAGGCGCGGCGCTCGTCGCCTTCGCCGGCGAGATCGCGCGCCGCGACGGGCCGATCGCCTCGGTCTTTCGCATGACGGCGGAGGCGATCCAACGTGGCGAGCCGGCCCCGCTCGACTTCCTGCTCAACGAGCGCTCCGTCTGCATCAACACCACCGCCGCCGGCGGCAACGCGAGCCTGATGACGATCGGGTGATGCGAGGACGTCAGCGCTCGCGTTCGCGCGCTTCCTTTTCACCCCCGCGTCGCGCTAGGCGATCCGCGCGTCTCTTTGTTGCGTCCCGCGCAAGACGCCGCCATCGCCTTCCGACACGGGTTGCAGCGCTTCCGATCCATCGCCCGCGGATGGGCGCTGCGAGATATATGAATCGCCTAGCCCTCGCCGGGATGACACGCGAGCGCGGCTCAAACGGCGTGGCGCGCGTATCTGCGCCGGCTCTACTTCTTCGGCGGCTTGATGACGTCGCGCAGATCCCACTTGTCGTCGCCGGCGCCGCCGGAGATGTCGTCGACCTTCCACGCGTCGCCCTCGCGCACAAAACTGTAGCGGACGACATGCTTGACGTCGCCGCTATAGAAGGTCGCGACCGCCGTCGCGTCGCCTTCCGGGACGATCGCCAGCTTCTCGACCTGCGGGTCTTGCGAATCGGTGACCGGGTCGAAGTCGAGGATCGGCTCGTTGAGCTTCTTCGAACGCGCGTCCATCGCCCTCAGCGCCGCGCGCAGCGACTTGCTGAGATAGATGACGACGCGCTTGTCGTCGAGATTGCCGGTCTGATAGTCGCCCTTCGGACCGGCGTAGATGGCATAGATCGCCGTCGTCACGTCAGCCGGCGAACTTTCGCCTGCCGCTAGAGCGGCGCCCGGAGCGGCGACGGCGGCGGCCGCCAAGAGAACCATCGTCGATAAGCGCAAGCTTCGCCTCCCCATTTTTGTCAGAGCGAAACTGTGGGCGGAGCGGCGGCCGAGTCAATCCGCCCCGTCGTCGCCTCGCCCCTCGACCGAGTCGGCGAAAGCCGCTAATCAAGGCGAAACGTCGGGACGGACGCGGCATTGGCGGCCGCGCCGACGAGGGGGGAACGGATGCGACATCTGCTGCTGTGGATTCCCTGCGCGATCGCCCTGTGGGCGCCGCTGTACAACATAACCGAGCCGACGCTGTTCGGCGTTCCCTTCTTCTATTGGTTCCAGCTCCTGCTGATCCCCGTCTCGGCGTTGACGATCTATGCCGCCGACCGGCTGCGGAAGGCCTGAGCGATGTTCGACCATCTCAACGTCGTCGCGACGAGCGTCTTCGTCGTCTTCTTCGGCCTCGTCACCGGGCTCGGCTTCATTGCTTCGCGCTGGAAGGCGGCCGACCTCGACCACATTCATGAGTGGGGCCTCGGCGGGCGGCGCTTCGGCCCGTGGATCACCTGGTTCCTGCTCGGCGGCGACCTCTACACGGCCTACACCGTCATCGCCATTCCCGCTGTCGTCTTCGCCATCGGGGCCTACGGCTTCTTCGCCGTTCCCTACACGATCATCATCTATCCGTTCCTCTACATGACGTTGCCGCGACTGTGGGCCGTGTCGCACAAGCACGGCTACATCACCGCCGGCGACTTCGTGCTCGGCCGCTACGGCAACGGCTGGCTCGAACTCGCCGTCTCGCTCACCGGCATTCTCGCCACCATGCCCTATATCGCGCTGCAGCTCGTTGGCCTGGAGAAGGTGATCCTGGCGCTTGGCTTCTCCGGCCAAGGCGTGCTGCAGCACGCGCCGATCACCGTCGCCTTCGTGATTCTCGCGCTCTACACGTACAAGAGCGGCCTGCGCGCGCCGGCGATGATTTCATTCGTCAAGGACGCGATGATCTATGTTTTCATCATCGCCGCGGTGGTGATCATTCCGATCGAGCTCGGCGGCTTCGCCAAGATCTTCGCCGCCGCCGACGCCGCTTACGCCGCCAAGATCGCCGGCAATTCCAAGCTCGCCGCCGGCGTGACGCTGACGCCCGGGCAGATCGGCCCTTACATCACGCTGGCGATCGGCTCGGCAATGGCGCTGTTCATGTATCCGCACGCGATGACCGGCGCGCTCGCCGCCTCGGGCAGCAAGGCGATCCGCTTCAACACCATGACGCTGCCGGCCTATTCGTTCGTGCTCGGGCTCATCGCGCTGCTCGGCGTGATGGCGATCGCGGCGAACGTCAAGGTCTCCTCGCCGCAGGATGCGGTGCCGCAGCTTGTGCTGTGGGCGTTCCCCGATTGGTTCGCCGGCTTCTGCTTCGCCGCGATCGCCCTCGGCGCGCTGGTGCCGGCGGCGGTGATGTCGATCGGCGCCGCCAACACGTTCACCCGCAACATCTGGAAGCCGTTCATCCACCCGGCGATGACGCCGCGCGAGGAATCAGTGCTGGCGAAGCTGGCGTCATTGGTCGTCAAGGTTGGCGCGCTGGCGGTGATCTTCCTCATGCCGACCCAGTTCGCGCTCGACCTGCAATTGCTCGGCGGCGTGTGGATGGTGCAGATTTTCCCTGCGGTCATCTTCGGCCTCTACACCCGCTGGTTCAACGGCTGGGCGCTGTTGGTCGGCTGGGCGGCCGGCATGATCGTCGGCACGGCGCTGTCGTGGACGCCGACAGCGTGGACGCCGGTGCATGGCCTCGCCTGGGACGCGCCGTTCGTCGGTCACGTCGACCTCGGCCTGCATTTCGCCGCCTACAACGGCTTGACCGCCGTCATCGTCAACATCGTCGTGGCGACCGTGTTGTCGCTCGTCGTCCGCACCCAGGCGGCCGACGAAACGGCGCCCGCCGATTACGAGGACAGCGCCGTCGCGGCCGAAGGCGGCGCGAGTCCGGCGTTCCCACTCTGAGCGGCGTCGCTACGACTTGCTGCGCCGCTCTCGGATCATGAAATTGTCGAAGGAATATTCGGCGACCTGCCACCACAGATACTGGTCGGCGCGGAACGCCATGTAGGAATCGGCGATCTTCTTGAAGTTCGGATCGTCGTTCGACAACTGCGCGTAGAGGTCGTTGGAAGTCTTGTAACAGGCTTCGAGCGCGTCTTGCGGGAACAGACGCAATTGCGCGCCGCCGACGACGAGGCGCTTCAACGCGCCAGGATTGGCCGCGTCGTACTTGGCCAGCACCGAGGCGTTGGCCGCCGCCGCCGCCGCGCGCAGCGCCGCCTGATAGGATTTCGGCAGCGCGTCGAATTTGTCCTTGGCGACGGCGAGATGCAGTTGCATGCCGCCCTTCCACCAGCCGGGGTAATAGTAGTTCGGCGCGACCTTCGAGATCGGCTGCTTGGCGCCGTCCGGCTTGTCGCCGAAGCGCTCGTCGTCGTAGGGGCCGACCCATTCGAAGCCGTCGAGCGCGCCCGATTCGAGCGCCGCGTAGATTCCCTCTTTCGCCGTCGCCACCGGCTCGGACCCGAGCGTCTGGAACACCTTGCCGGCGAAGCCGCCGATGCGCAGCTTGAGGCCCTTGAAGTCGGCCGGCGAGCGGATCTCGCTGCGGAACCAGCCCGCCATTTGGCCGCCGGTGTTGCCGGCCGGCAGCGCGACGATCTTGCGATCGGCGAGGAAATCGTCGATCAGCGCGCCGCCGCCGCCTTCCTGCAGCCAGGCCGCGTGCTGGCGCGCGTTCATGCCGAACGGCGTCGACGAGCCGAAGATGAAGCTCGGGTTCTTGTTCCAGTAGTAGGAGAGCGCGGTGTGGGCGCAGTCGGCGCGTCCGTCGGAAACAGCGTCGAGCGCCTCGAGCGCGGGCGCAATCTCGCCAGGCGGCGACAGTTTGATGGTGAAATGGCCGTCGGTCATGTCGGAGACCGCATTGGCCAGCGTCTCGGCGCCGCCGTAGATGAGATCAAGCGAGGTCGGGAAGCTCGACGTCAGCTTCCACTGCACATTTGGCGTCGTATCGGCCAGCGCCGGAGCGGCGATCCCCGCCCCCGCGGCTGCGGCGCCCAGGCCTATGATGAACTGCCGACGCCCCGCCGCCATTCGTGCTCTCCGTGGTCGCGACTCTGCGGCGCGGACGCGCCGGTTCGATTGCCAAACTTGTTTCGGCTATATCATTTTTACGGTCTAAATTACGGCGATACCGCGGTCGCCGAGCGGAATTTGGCCAACGCTGCGGAGATGCGTTCTGTGACCCTCGAAACGGTGGGCGTCGTCTTGGCGGGCGGGCGATCGACCCGCATGGGCGGCGACAAGGCGTTGGCGGCGCTCGCCGGACGACCGCTCGTCGCCCATGTCGCGGCGCGGTTGGCGCCGCAGGTCGACGCGCTCTTCCTCAACGCCAACGGCGATGCGGCGCGCTTCGCCTCCCTGCGTTACGCGATTGTCGCCGACGCCGCGCCGAACGCCGGCGGCGGCCCGCTCGCCGGCGTCGCCGCGGCGCTCCGCTACGCGCAGGCGCAGGGATTCGCCTGGCTCGCGACCGCCCCGTGCGACGCGCCGTTCCTGCCGCTCGATCTCGTCGCCCGGCTCGCGGCGGCGGCGGATGAAAAGGGCGCGCCGATCGCCGTCGCCGCAGCCGCTGCCGGCCTCGAACCGATGTTCGCGCTGTGGTCGACCGCACTTACGCCCGAAGTCGAGGCGGCGCTGGCGACGGGCGACGGCGGCCCGCGCCGACTGATCGCCCGGTTCGGTGCGGCGCAAGCTTTGTTCGCCGACGCCGACGCGTTCGCCAATCTGAATACGCCGGAAGAGTTCGCCGCCGCGGCGGCGCGGCTGGGCTGACGTCGGCGCGGGCGCGTCTCATGCGCTCGTGCGATCGATGCGCCGTTCTCCGTCATTCCGTTGCGGACGGATCAAGGGCGGCGGCTTTGTCGGCGATTTCGTCGAGCAGCCAATCGCGGAAGGCGCGGATCTTCGGCTGGTTGCGGCGCGTTTCCAGATAGGTCAGCCAATAGGCGGTCTTGTCGTCGCTGCAAATGAGCGGAAACGGCTGCGCCAGCAAGCCCGTCGCGAGCTCGCGGCGATAGAACGCCGGCGTGAGGATGGCGACGCCGTGACCGGCGATGGCGGAGATTGCCTCGAATGTCTGGGAGCCAAACCGGGCGCTGGGGCGGCCTTCGAGGTTGGCGTCGCGGACGCCCGCGGCCTCGAACCAATGGCGCCACCAGGGATCGTCGGGGTCGATGAGGCGCAGGCGGAGAAGATCCCGTGGCTCTTTCACCGGGCCGGCGCTTTCGAGCAGGCGTGGGCTGAGCAAAGGCGTGTAGTCCATGCGCATCAGCTCATGGAAGGCCAAGCCGCGCTCGCCCTCGGTCCCGTAACGGATTGCGACGTCGACGGAGTCGCGGGTGAAATCGACGAGGTCGACGTTGGCGATCATGCGGACTGCGATGTGCGGCGCGGCCAATTGGAACTTGCCGATGCGCGCGGCCAGCCAATGCGCAGCGAACGTCGGCGTGGTGCTGATCGTCAGTGTTTCTTCGGAGCCAAACTTGAGACTCCCGAGCGCTCCGCCGATCAGGCCGAAGGCCTCGTCGACTTTCGGCGCCAGGCGGCGGCCCGCCTCCGTCAGTTCGATCTGGCGCGGCCGCCGCTCGAACAGCCGCACGCCCAGCGTCTCTTCGAGCAGCTTGATTTGATAGCTGACCGCAGTCTGGGTCATGCCGAGCTCATGCCCTGCCCTAGTGAAGCTCGACAGCCGCGCCACGGCGTCAAACACCCTCAGCGCATTCAACGGCAGTTGGCGCGACAGCTTCATGCATAAGTTCTCTTTATGGGGGTAGATTGACGTTCCATTGGAAACGCAAGGGTCTTCCGACGATACTGCGCTGTGGGTCATCAATTGGTCAAGGGAACGGATATGGCGGACTTCAGCCTTCCGGCGTTCCGTCAGAAGCGCCTCGCGCAAGTCCTCGCCCGGTTGGCGGGCATGGCGCGGGAAGGCCCGACGCGACCCGCGACGATTGATCCCGGCATGCTCTCTGACCATTTGCGGCGCGATCTCGGCTTCCTGGACGGCCGCGCGACTCCCGCTTCGAGCGCCCGCGCCGGCGGGGCGATTCGGCGATGACCCGTCCGGAGGCGTCAGCGCGTCGGCCTCACGCCCCGCCCGCGACCGCCTCCCGCAGCGTCGCGGCGACGATCGCCGCCAGCCGCTGCGTCGCCGGTCCCGGATCGGCCTCGGCGCGATGTAGCTTCACAGCCAGCGACGGCAGCGGCGGCAATCCGCCCTCGTCTTCGCCACGCGCGCGCAAGCTGGCCGGCAGGCCGAGCGAGGTGCGCACCGCCAGACCGAGCCCGGCCGCCGTCGCCGCCCAGACCCCGGCGAGGCCGGCGCTGACGAAGGCGAGCCGCTAGGCGATTCGGGCGAAGCGAAGAACTTCAACATCTCGCCGCGTGGCGCCGGGCGCGCGACAACCAAAGCGCCCTTCGCGTCGACGCCGCTCGGTTGGTTTGGCCGAGCGCCCGGACTTCGGCGCTGTGGGCGTTAGCGCGCACGAAACGCCGCATCGCCGCAACGATTTCCACCTTGAGCCCGGCGCGGCCGTTGCCGTCGCCGGCGACTTCGCCGAGCGGCGGAAAGACGAAGCCGAGCGGGCCGCCCGGCTCGGCGCCGCGCTCGCGCCAATAGGCGTCGTAATCGGCGTGCTTGGCGGTTTTGCCGAGGCGTTCGAGAACATGGTGGCGATTGGCGATCGCATGGACGGAATCCGCCCCGATCGCTGCGGCGAAGGCGCGCGCGGCGAGCAGCGTTGCGTCCTTCGGGCGGAGTCCGTAGAGCTCGCGCGTCGCGTCGATCACCTCGCGCTTGCCGCCGCGCGGCCCCTGCAGGCCGCCGATCAGCGCCGCGAGGCGTCCGTCGACCACGCCGAGCGCGAGCGACAGCCGGTTGACCGGCGTCTCGGCGCCGCGCTTGACGAGGAAGATCGCCAGCTCGCCTTCGCGCTGCATCGAGACGCACACCGAGGCGGCGATCGCGAGGCGGTAAACCGCGCCCTTGCGCGCTTCGAAGTCGGCGACCACCAGCCGCTCGCCGGCGCAAACGCGGCGGACGCAGTCGCGCGAGAAGAGCGCGCGAAACAGTTTGTAGTGGCCGCGCAGGATGTCGAGCCGCCCGGATGGGCCCAATTTGAGATGAACATAGCTGCGCACCGGCTTGGCGAGCACGCGCGACGCGGGTGGCCCAGCGTCGAAGGCGCGATGGTAGCGCTGGATGAATCGCGCCCAACGCGTCGAGACGACAGGCGACAGCAGCGATCGCAGCAGGAAAAGCCGCATCGCCTTGTCGCGCAGCACGGCTCGCAGCGACGAGATTACCGCGACGCGCACCTATTTCCCTTTTTGCTTAGCGGCAGACGAAGGTGAAAATCGAAATTGGCGTGCGCGATCGGAAATCAACTGAATCAATTCAGTTGTTTCGTAATCCGCAACCGCCCGATCCCATTCCATCACCGCGATCACAGGAAACGGCCCGCCGCTCGAAGCCCACGAAGGCGAATGGCGGCAGGCCGCGGCCGACGCTGACGAGCGCGACGTCTGTGCGATCGCCCGATCTCTTCTCAGCCGCGCGGTGCGACGTTGTCGCGCGGACACTCCGGCGGTTGGCGTGATCGCGCCATCGTCGAATCCCGGAGGGTCGGTCGTCCGGCGACGCGAAATCAGCGACTTGGATTTGCGGCGCGCATCAGGCGCTGACGCCGAGTCTGTCACTACTGCGTCTCGACCCAGCCCTGCTTCTGATAGTCCTCGACGCATTTGTCCCGATCGTAATAGCTGCGGACGGCGTTGGTCGGGGAATAGCACTGGGCTATCTGGCCATTTGCCGGATTTTTCATCAGGACCGGAGACGCGCAACCCGACAAGGTGGCGACGACCAGCGTCAGCGGCAGCGATATCGCGACGCGCCGTCCGGCGTTTCGCCATTCCATGAAACCGTGCAAGCTTCTTTGCATCCGCCACTCCTTCGCGTCGATCTTGACGCACGCCGCCACGCCCTACGCGTGTCGGATTCGATGCGCATTTCTGGCGAAAACGGAGTGTGGCCGTCGTCCGACCCTATCGGCTCGGACGTGTCCCCTTGCGGAATTCGGTCGGCGTGACGCCGGAGAACTTCTTGAAAGCGGCGTTGAAAGTCGATTTGGAGTTGAATCCGACGGCGTAGGCGATGGCCAGCACGCTCTTCTCGCGGTTGTCGGGGTCGGCAAGCAAGGTTCTGGCTTCTTCGATTCGAAAGCGGTTGATGAAGTCGAAAAACTTAAGACCGGCGTGCTGATTGATGGCCTGGCTCACGGCGTTCGCGCGGGACCCGACTCGGCTCGCCAGGGCGGGAAGCGACAAGGCGCTTTCACGATACAGCCGATCTTTGACGATCGCCGCCTCGATTTTGGCGACCAGCCGGGCGGCGGCGTCGGTCGTCTGGGCGGACCTGCGGTATTTGGCGAATGGGGCGATCAACTTGTCCAGCAGCGGCCCGGGCGGCTGTTGGAAGGCCGCGCCGTGATGCAGGCTGATCCACGCCATGCCGTAGAGCGTCAGCGCATAGCCGACGGCGAAGGCGGCGTGGGCGACCGGAAAGAGGCCGACGAGCACTAGGACACCATCGTCGATAAGGTACAGCAGCCACAGCCCGGTCAGAACCAGCAGCAAGAGGCGCAGCCACGACAATCGCACGGCGTCGCCGGCGGCGACGGGATGCTGTCGAGTCAAACGGATCGAGCGATATAGATAGAGCGATGACTGTCCGGCGATAATCAGGTAGGCGCCGAGCGAACTCAGAACGAGAAAGGCGATCGACGCCAGCAGCGCCGCGGACGGCTTGCCGGGCGGCATTTCCCGCGGCGCCGGAAACGCCAGGGCAAGAAGCAGAAACAGCAAAAGGATCAGAAAACAGATCCCGTGACGCCAATGCCGGCGAGTGAAGCGCCAATCCTTTCCGGCGATTTGGGCCTCGACATGGAGGTAGATGAGGGGGCCGATCAAACTCGGCGGCACGTTGCCGATGCATATGACGCCCGGCGGCAGGGCGTCATAGGCGTGGACCGTGGTGAGAAAACTGTCCGCCATGCAGGCGGCGAAGACTAGGGCCGCGGCGGCCAGGGCCAGATTGGCGGGGGTGCGAATGTCCGGCCGTCGAAGCAGAAGAAGGCAAAGAAAGAGGCTTTGCAGCCCCGCCGTAAATTCCGCCGCCGCCGAAAGCGTTTCAATGGCGCCAATCTGTAAGTCCATGGCCCTAATGCGAGATCGGATGAAATACGATGGCGAAAGAAGCGTCGGCGAAGATCGCCGATTTTCGCATGTCGCCCCGGGCGGCGGCAAGCCGAGGCTCATCCCGTTCAGCCGCCATACGGCCCCGCCCGAAAGCCTCCAGCGGGTTGCGGCTTACAGTGACGCCTGACTCAAGGTCTCACTTTTGAGATCCACCCCACGCATAATTCCCCGATTCTTACGCGCCTAGCGCTTCACTCTCGCGTCAAGGCGACAAGCGCGTAATCCCTGTCAGCGCCCCACGCGCCACCGCCTCCCGCAGCGTCTCAGCGACGATCGCCGCCAGCCGCTGCGTCGCCGGCCCCGGCTCGGCCTCGGCGCGATGCAGCTTCACGGCCAGGGTCGGCAGCTGCGGCAGGCCGCATTCGTCTTCGCCAAGCGCGCGCAAATTGGCCGGCAGGCCGAGCGAGGTGCGCACCGCCAAGCCGAGCCCGGCCGCCGTCGCCGCCCAGACGCCGGCGAGGCTGGCGCTGACGAAGGCGAGCCGCCACGAGATTCCGGCGAGGTCGAGGGCGTCGATCGCGACGCGGCGGAACAGGCAGGGCGCCTCCATCGCCGCCACCGGCAGCGGCTCGCCGCTCGCCGCGCGCCACAGGTCGTCGCGCCCAGCCGGGCCGATCCAGCGCATCGCCGTCTCGGCGATGCGTTCGCCATGCGGCGTCGCGACGTCGCCGTCCCAGGCGAGCGCGAGGTCGAGCTTGCCCGAGATCACCCCGTCGATCAGCGCGGCGTTGCGTTCGACCCGCGCCTCGACCCTGACCTTGGGATGGGCGCGGGCGAAACGACCAAGCGCCTCTGGCAGCAGCGCCTCGCCGAAATCCTCTTGCAGGCCGATCCGCACCCAGCCCTCGAGTTCGACGCCGCGCGCGGCGGCGACCGCCTCGTCGTTGAGCTCGATCAGGCGGCGCGCGTAGGCGAGCAGCGTCTCGCCGGTCGGCGTCAACGCGAGACCGCGGCCTGATTTGCGCAGGATCGGCGCGCCCGCTTGGCCCTCGAGCTTCTTCAGTTGGGCGCTGACCGCCGAGGTCGACCGGCCGAGCCGATCCGCCGCCTTGGCGAAGCCGCCGAGCTCGATCCCGACGACGAAGCTGCGCAGGGCGTCGAGGTCGAAGGTGATGCGAGGCGCCATCATCGTCCTGAATATCAAAACAATATATCAAAAACTTCCTGATTGTCGGGACGATCATGCGAGTCTAAGCCGCTTCGGTCAAGACCCCCCCGACTACAAGACAAAGGAGCCCGACGATGAGTCCGAGGACCAATCCGCCTACCCTCGCCATGCAATACAGCTTCGCGCTGCCGGCCGATTACGACATGGCGATCGTCGAACGGCGCATCGCCGAAAAGGGACCGGCGCTCGACGGCTGGCCGGGCCTTAGCGCCAAGGCCTACCTCTCCGCCCGCCGCGACGCCAATCAACGCGAGAACCTCTACGCGCCGTTCTACCTCTGGGACGACGCGTCGGCGATGAGCGGCTTCCTCACCGGCCGTGGCTTCGCCGGGGTCTCGGACGCGTTCGGCTGGCCTAAGGTCCGCCTCTGGATCGTCTGGCGCGCACGGCTGGCGCGCGACGTCGAGCAGGCAAAATTCGCCACGCGCGAGATCGCGCCGATCGCGCCCCATGCGCCGCTCGAAGCGCTCGAGGCGCAAGAGAACGATGCGGCCGACCAAGCGATCGACCGCGGCGCGCTCGCCGCCGTCGCCGGTTTCGAGCCGACGACATGGACCTGCGTGCGTTTCCGTTTGTGGCGCGCCCGTCCGCAGCGGCGCGACGGCGTCGCGTTCTACGACGTCGGCCACGTCTCGCTCGGGCGCCCAAGCGTCGTGGAGCAAAAAGCGCTATAGAGCGCCGTGCAGGCGGCGCGCCGCCTTTTGCGACGACGAGGAGAGGACATTGGCTGAAGTCGCGTTTCTTGGATTGGGCGTCATGGGCTATCCGATGGCGGGCCACCTCAAAGGCCGCGGCGGCCACGACGTCGTCGTTTACAACCGCACCGCGGCGCGGGCCGACATCTGGGTCGCCCAGCACGGCGGAACCGCCGCAGCAACTCCGCGCGAGGCGGCGCGCGGCCGCGCGATCGTCTTCGCCTGCGTCGGCAACGACGACGATCTGCGCGCCGTGACGCTCGGCCCCGACGGCGCCTTCGCCGGCATGGCGCGCGGCGCGATCTTTGTCGACCACACCACCGCGTCGGCCAACGTGGCGCGCGAACTGGCGCAGGAGGCTGCAAAGCTTGGCCTCGGCTTCGTCGACGCGCCGGTCTCCGGCGGTCAGGCCGGCGCCGAGAACGGCGCGCTGACGGTGATGTGCGGCGGCGACGAAGCGACCTTCGCCAAGGTCGAACCCGTCATCGCCGCCTACGCCCGCGCGTGCAAATTGATGGGGCCGGTCGGCTCGGGCCAGCTCGCCAAGATGGTCAACCAGATCTGCATCGCCGGCCTCGTCCAGGGGCTCGCCGAGGGCCTGCATTTCGCCAAGCGCGCCGGCCTCGACGCCGAACTGGTGGTCGACGTCATTTCGAAGGGCGCGGCGCAGTCGTGGCAGATGGACAACCGCCACAAGACGATGATCGCCGGCGCCTTCGACTTCGGCTTCGCCGTCGACTGGATGCGCAAGGATCTGGCGATCTGCCTCGACGAAGCGCGCCGCAACGGCGCGCATCTGCCGGTCGCGGCGCTGGTCGATCAGTTCTATTCCGACGTGCAGGCGATGGGCGGCCGCCGCTGGGACACATCGAGCCTGATTGCACGGCTGGAAAAATAAGGGAGGGCCGAAGCCCTCCCCATTTCGCTCGTCACTTCGGACAGGGCGCCTCGCCGGGCTTGCCGCAGGCCGGCCGTTCGGTCTTGCCCGGGGGCGGAGCGGCGTGAGGCGGCGGCGCGCTCGGCGGCGGCGCTACACGGGTCGGCGGCGGCGCGGGCTTCGACTCGGGCGTGACCGCCCCGCCCTCCTTCGGCCCCGGACTGCGCAGTTCCCTGAGCGGCTTCGGCTCTGACGGCGCCATGCCGCCCGCGGCGCCTTCGTTGGGCGTCGTCGGTTTCGGCCCGGGCGCAAACCCCTTGTCGCGAGCCGGCGTTGGGGTCGGCCCGCGCAGCTCCTTTTCAGGGGTCAGCGTCGGCGCCGGCCCGCGCAGTTCCTTCTCTGGCGTCAAGGTCGGCAGCGGTTTGCCGCCGACCGCCGGGCCTCCGGTCGACGCCGGCTTGGGCTCGAAGCCCTTGGTCCGGCTTGGACCCGGCGTCGGCCCGCGTAGCTCCTTCTCCGGCGTCAGACTTGGCGGCGGCTTGCCGCCGCCCGCCGGGCCTTCGCTCGATGTCGGCTTGGGCGCGACGCCCGTAGATGGGCTCGGGCTTGGCGTCGGCCCACGCAGCGCCTTGTCCGGCGTCACGGTCGGCAGCGGCTTGCCGCCGCCAGCCGCGCCTTCGCCGGGCTTCGGCGTCGTCGGACCCGGACTGGGGCTCGGCGTCGGCG
>Ga0181529_10002480_pt1 | contig 22063 bp, 19 predicted proteins | sample PEATcosm2014_Bin_36_FD_119763 | JGI IMG/M metagenome (GOLD analysis project Ga0181529, IMG submission 119763) | Peatland microbial communities from MTU Mesocosm Facility, Houghton, MI, USA - PEATcosm2014_Bin10_30_metaG | ecosystem: Environmental > Terrestrial > Soil > Wetlands > Peat | place... | reverse complement strand
TTTGGACAGTTCGCGGAGCCAATGCCATTATCGCCTTGCGTTGTTGCCACCTCAACGGCCGGTTTGAGGACTACTGGGAGGCGCGCCGCGCGGCCTAAGCTCCACTTCTACGTCGCGCACCCGGCGGGGGCAGGGTGCTAACCCATGCCATCCACCTCCGTCTGAATTGTTATTATGATCCCCCAAGGAGGGCCGTGGAATGCGAACTCTTGCCTCCATGATCGGAGCGCTCACCCTGTGCGGAGCGGCGTTTGGCCAATCCGAAACTGCGCCGGCTGCCTTTGACGTCGCCGACGTCCATGCCAGTCCGCAAGGCACGAAGAAGGAGGGAGGGCTGTACCTGCATGGCAGCCGTATGGAATTGCACGGCGTCACCATGCTGAGCCTGATTGCCGGGGCCTATGGATTCGATGACGACAAGATCTTCGGAGGTCCCAACTGGCTGGACACCGACCGCTTCGAGGTCGTCGCCAAGGCCAGCGGGCCGCTCCGTCGGGATGTGCTCAAGGCCCTGATGCAAGCGCTCTTGGAGGATCGATTCCAACTCAAAGTCCACAAAGAGGACAAGCCCGAGCCTATTTTCGTGCTGCTGCCAGGCAAGAAGGTGCTGCTCAAGCAAAGCGCGGCGGCCGGAGATCCCGATTGCAAACGAACCAATGAGGGCGGCTACCTCAAGATGGCCTGCCACAACCTCACCATGGCGAGCCTGGCGGAGCGGCTGCCCAGCATCGCGCCCAACTATTTCAACCATCCCGTGGTCGACAAAACCGGTCTGACCGGAGCCTATGATGTCACGCTGCAGTGGACCGGCCGCGGCCAGATCGGAGGCGGGGACAGCGACCATCCCAGCATCTCCCTCTTCGACTACTTCGACAAGGAACTGGGCATCAAAGTGGAACCGCAGACCCGGTCGTCGGCGAGCCTGGTGATCGACCATCTCAATGAGACGCCGGCGCCGAATCCGCCGGGCACTTTGGAGAAGCTGCCGCCGCCGGTCACGGAATTCGACGTGGCCGAGATCCGCCCAAGCAAACCCGACACCCAACAGGATGTGCAAATGAAGAACGGCCGCATTGAAGCGCTCGCTCTGACGATGAAGGAATTGATCGGTTTCGCCTACGACCTGGACGAGTACCAGTTGCCGACCAACGAAAAGTGGCTGGACTCCGACCGCTTCGATATCATCGCCAAGGCCGCTCCCGACACCACCGACGCCACGCTCAGCGCCATGTTGCGGACCCTCCTGGAACAACGCTTCCACCTGAAGACCCATTTCGAGCAGCAGCCCGCCCCCGTGTATGCGCTGACCGCGCCCAAGGGCAAAGCCCGGTTGAAGGAGACCACCGGCGAAGAGCACGCCGGATGCACGCGCACCCCCAAGGACGGCGCGTTCACCTATTCCTGCCGCAACACCACCATGGCGCAACTCGCCGACAAGCTGCCGGATGTGCCTGGGGCCAGGCAATATTTCGACCATCCTATGTTGGATTTGACAGGCCTGAAAGGCTCCTACGATTTCGACATCACCTGGTCCCCGCCCGCGCGGGCTTATGGACTCGGAGGCCGCGCCGGCGGCGGAGCGTCCGCGGCCCCCGCGCCGACTGCTTCCGCGCCGACCGGCGGCCTGACCATTTTCGAGGCCGTGGAAAAGCAGCTCGGCCTGAAACTGGCGCTCGAGAAGCATCCCATGCAGGTGATCGTGATCGATCACATCGATCGAACGCCGACCGAGAACTAGCCGTCGGTCCTATGTGGGGCAGGTTGGTAGGGGTACCCGCTGGGTCCAGCTGTTGTCAACCCGCTCGCGGAAACCTACTTCACCTCCGCCGCCCCCAGCCCCGGCGCCGACACGCGAATCGTGCCCGTACCCCGCACCAGCGCCAGCGCCCGACCCTGGTACACCTTGCGACGGTTCGCCTGCACCGCGCCCAAATCCCGGATGTCGCCCGTATCCAGCGCCACCAATTCGCCCGCGCCGCTCACCTGGACCTCCACCGTAGTGTCGGCCAGGTACACGCGCCGTCCCTCCGCATCCACCACCTGAATCGTCACGTGAGACAAATCCGTCCCCCGCTCCATGCTCAATTGGATATGGTGCGGCGCGCCCGCCGTGGCCAGCTCGAAGCTCGCCACCTCATGCGAATCCCGTTTCCCGATCGCCCGCAGCACACCCGGTTCATTGGGCACGTCCCACTGCAGCGTCGGGCTCTCGCCCAGCGATCGCCCGTTCAGCCACAGCTCCGCCGCCGGGCAATTCGTGGACACCTCCACGCGGATGGTCTTGCGCGCGTCGCCGCTCCAGTTCCAATGCTCTACCAGCGGCGCATTGGCCGCCGCCGATTGCCGCGCCGCCGCATACACCATCGGCTTGTCGCTCCACAGCGCTTCGCGGATATACGCCAGCGGCTTGCGGAAGCCGCACAGATCCAGCAGTCCCGCCGCGTTGGCGCGCTCCGGATAGCGGTGCGACTCGCCCAGATAGTCGATGCCGGTCCATAGAAACTGCCCGGCCACATAGTCGTTGGCCGCTACCGCCCGCCACGCCGCCAGCGAGTGCGAATTCTCGCTGCCCAGCAGGATCCGCTCCGGGTACGTCTGGTGATCGCTCGCGTAGTGCTGTTCCAGGTAGTTGTACCCGGCCACGTCCAGCAGGCTCGCCAGGCCCGTGGCGTTCGACGCCAGCGTGTCCGCCAGCGCCTGCGTCACCAGCCGCGTGCCGTCCAGCCGTTTGACGTCCGCGATCAACCGCCGCGCAATCGGCACCAGCTCATCCGCGTTGCGCATTCCCGGCTTGATTCCGTTGGCGCCCATCGGATGGCCGAACGGGTCGCCCGGATATTCGATTTCGTTGCCGATGCTCCACAGCACGATCGACGGATGGTTGCGGTCCCGCGCCACCATATCGGACAGATCGCGATCCGACCATTCGTCGAATACTTCGTGATAGCCGCTGGTGCCCGGCGTCCCGGCGTTCCAGCCCTGAATCCACTTGTGCTTGCCGCCGCTCCATTCGTCGAAGGCTTCGTCCATCACCAGCAGGCCCAGCCGGTCGCACAAATCGTATTCTTCCGGCGCCATGGGATTGTGCGAGCAGCGGATGGCGTTGACGCCCAGCTCTTTCAGCATCTTCAGCCGCCGCTCCAGAGCCGCTTCGGAAAACGCCGCGCCCAGCGCGCCCAGGTCGTGATGCAGGCATACGCCTTTGATCTTCAGCGCTTGTCCATTGAGGAAGAACCCGTGGTTGGCGTCGAAGCGAATGGCGCGGATACCGAAGGGCGTGCGCACTTCGTCAACCAGCGTACCCCCCACGAACACCCGCGTCACCGCCGTGTACAGCACCGGCGCGCCCAGCGACCACAGCCTCGGCTGGTTCACCGTCGCCTGCTGCTCGAAGGCATGGCTGCCGCCCGCCGCCAGTTGCCCGTCGCTAGTAGCCGTTGCCACTTCATGGCCGGCCGCGTCTTCGATGGCCGTCGTCAGCCGCACCGCCCGATCGCCCGCCGATTGGTTCGTCACCGCGGTCTCCACCGACACCACCGCCCGCGATTGTTCCACCACCGGCGTGTACACGTACGTGCCCCAGTGCGCCACATGCACCGGCGCCGTCACCGTCAGCCAGACGTGCCGGTAGATTCCACTGCCCGTGTAGAATCGCGAGTCCGCGATCACCGAGTGGTCCACGCGCACCGCCACCACGTTCGCCGCGCCGCCGAAGTTCAGGTACGGCGTCAGCTCATATTCGAACGACGAGTAGCCGTACGGCCGATGTCCCAGGAGGTGGCCGTTGATCCACACATCGCTATCGCGATACACTCCGTCAAAATCCAGGAAGACCTTGCGGCCGCGAACCGATTCGTCGAGCTGGAACGTCTTCCGGTACCATCCGATGCCGCCCGGCAGATACGCGGTGCCGGCCGCATTCGAGGCGCTATAAGGCCCTTCGATCGACCAGTCGTGCGGCAGATTCAGCTTGCGCCACGCGCCGTCATTGGCGCCGGGACGCTCCGCGCCGGGCGCGTCGCCCAAATAAAACTTCCACGCGTTATCGAAATTGCGCCGTTCCCGAACGGGTTCGGCGCACCACGCCGGCAACGAGGATGCCAGCAAAGCAAGCAACGCGAGCCGTTTCACTGTCAACGAAGTCTCCTTCTGATGCGCCCCGGCGCCTGGAACCGTAAGTGTAAGCGCGCGGCCCGAGCCCTGGATGATCCGTCCAGCGTGCGCGGATCGGGAGTCTTGGGGAGGCATTCCCTCGCTCGGGCCGCTCGCGTCACGCTCGCGGTTCCAGGGACCCGCCGGCAAGCAGCTTCTGGAGAGGCGGCCAGACCCGCGGCAAGCTCGCCCCGCACAATCGCCATTCCACTGCACCATTCCACCACACCAGTTCACCACGATTCGCTGGCCCGCGCCCTCAGAGCGCGTGGTCGGCCGCCACGTCCTGCCCGCTGGCGATCCGCCGTGACGTCCAGTCTTCCGCCGGCGCGCTCCAGAACGCGTCCGCCGCCGCCAGCCCCAGAGGCAGCAGCACCGTGGAACACAGGTACAGGCTGCCCGTCGAGATGTAGCTTTCCCCCAGATGCGGCTGGTGCCCGCGGAATCCGATCCGCAGCCAGCCATCTCCGTCGAAGGTGCCCGGAGCGTCCATCAGGTGGCGCGTTGCCGCAGCCAACGCGCCGCGCACCTGCGGCCCCGTCACGGACGTCGGCAGCTCGCCATTCAGCGCCATTAGCGCCAGCAGGTGAAACGCCCCGCAGCGGTAGGTGATGGATCGCCCGATCGCCGGAAACGTCCCGTCGGGCGCAATCAGCCGCTCCTGGATGGCGGCATACCGTTTGGCGCGCGCCAACGCATCCGGCAGCGCCGAGCTCCAGCGCCGGCTGTGCGGCGCGATGCCGCGCAGCGTATCCAGCAGCATCGGCTGAATCACGAAGCTGTTGTAATAGTCGCAGTGGAACTGCGGCCCGTCGCCGTACAGCCCGTCGCCCACGTACCACTCCTGGTGTTTGCGCAAGGCGAAGTCGATACGCACCGCGTCCCAGCTCTCGCCCATCATCGCCAGCGCCGTCTCCACCATGGCGCTGAACAGCAGCCAGTTGTTGTATCCCGGCGTGATGCCGCGCGACGACCCGAGCGCCGCCGCCAGGTTGTGCTGCGTCGCCGCGTCCAGCTTCTTCCACAGCTCCGTCGGCGCGCGCAGCACCGCCTGCGACACGAAGCCGCAGTCCACCACCGGTTGCGCGCCCTCGGAAAAGTTCAGGAAGTCCGGCGATTTCGGATCCGTCGCCCGCCCGATGGCCTCCCGCGCCAGCGCGGCATACTTCTGTTGCAGACCGCGCTCCGCGCCGCCGTCCGTCTGCCGCTCCAGCCATGGCGCGATTCCCGCCAGCAGCCGTCCGAGCGCTTCCAGATGAGTGTACTTCCGCCGATCCGCTTCCGCACCCGCCACGCATTCCACCGGCATGTTGCGCTTCAACGTGCCGCGCGCCAGATTCGTCAGTACCGGATCGGCCAGGCGCGTCAGCAGGCGCAGAAAATACTCGCGATCGCTCTCCACATTGGGCTGCGGACCGCCCTGCGCGGCTGGCACGGCGTTCACTGCCGCCAGGCCCTTCAGAAGCGTGCGGCGGCTGGTCTTCACAGCGCAAATCTACCATGATTCACGCTTAGTCGGTCCGCATCACTCGCAGCATACTCACCGGCGGGAACGGACCCTCGCTCGCCAGCGCGATCTGGTTCACGCCGCCGCTCATGCGGAACAGCCCCGCCGAATCCCATACCTGGTTGGGATGCAGCCACCCGCCCGTCGCCGCCGCGCAGACTTGCTTCACATCGCGCCCGTTGATCAGCAGATGCAGCGGACGCGGCTCGCCCGCGGCATAGCGAATCGCGATCTCGTACGTCCCCGCGGCCGGCAGGTCCACCTGGTATTCGGCTCCATACGGCGGCGGGCCCTGCGATCGTACCACCGGTTGGTCGCCACGCTCCGCCAGTTGCGTCCGGTCCACCAGCAGGTTGCCTTGCTGAAACGCCGCCGCTCCGATGTACCGGTGCCAGTGTTCCGCGTACCACATCAGCGCCTTCCATCCGCCCGTGTCGACGAGCGAACAAAAGTCCGTGAACTCCACCCGCTTCTCCGGCCGTATCGGATAGCACGCGTAGCGCTGCCAGCGAATCGCGAACGCGAAATTGACGCAGATCGCGTACACTGTCGCCGCCACGAACAGCCCGGCCAGCGCCCGCCGCAGCCGCTTGCGCGCCATCGACCCCAAAACTGCCACCGCGATCGCCGACCCCAGCACCAGAAACGGAAACGTGTCGTGCAGATACCGATAGCTGATGTAGCCGAACACGAAGATCAGCCCGCACCCCGCCAGCGCGCCGCACATCGGCGCGCGGAATTCGCGCAGCTCCTTGCGCCGCCCGGCCAGGCACAACGCCGCGCCCGCCAGAGCCGCAAAAAACAGCTCCGGCATGCCCGCCGGCAGGCTGGCGAACGGCTCGAAAGTATCGAAATGGGCGCTCGGAAAGCGCGCCGCCAGCGTGGCGTCTCCCATTGTCAGAAACGCCCACGGAAACGTCCGGTTGAACTCGATATTGTCCGGCGAGAGATAGGAAATCAGCGTTACCGGCAGGTTGTACGCCGAGACGATGTTGCCTTTCACCTTCTGCAACCGCTCGCGGTCGAACTGCTTGTTCAAGGCGATCGGCTGCGAAGTGAAAACCACCCCGAACTTCCAGTAATTCAGCCCCGCCCACAGCACCACCGCCGCCCCCAGTGTCGCGCTCACCGCCAGGGCCGCCCGCCGCCGCCCGATTGCCGGATCGCCGAAGAAATTCCGCCACCGCGCGCCCGGCAGCAGCAGCACCGCATCCAGCACCGCCAGCGACACTAGCGGCCCCGCGCCTGACGAAACCCGCGCCAGGAACGCCGCGAGCGCCGCCGCGCAACTCAGCGCCAGCCACTTCGCCTTGGGACTCAGCAAATAGCACGCCAGCAGCACCGCCTGTGCCAGCGCCAGCGCGCTGCCCCAGATTATGGACTCCTGGTACATTTTCCGTTCCGTCGAAACGAAGAAGTTGGTCGACCCGATCGCCGCCCCCAGGATCAGCGCCGCCCGCAGCCCATTCCGCAGGAATCGCGATCCCGCCGGCGGCAATCGCTCCTCCAGCCGTCCCATCAGCAGCCACAACATGCCCAGGAACAGCCCGCTGGCGAGCAGCATCGACAACCGGTTCCATCGCCCGTACATTCCCGGCAGCGCCAGTTCCAGCGGCAGCCGCATCAGCGCCGGGGTAGGACCGAAATAGCCATAAGCCTTCCCGTCGCGCATGAAGGCCTCGCCCGCCAGCGTATCCGCCGGTACGTCGATCCGCCCGTGCAGCAGACTCCGCGCCTGCGCGTCGTAGAAGCTTTCGAGAAATCCCGCCTTGGGAAAGAAGTCCCAATCGCCGTCAGTCGCCAGCCACGCCAGCAGCAATACCGCGACCGCCAGCGCCAGCCAGTCCCACCGGATGGCGTCGAGGACCCGCGCCACTCGCCCCCGCGGCTGTTCCGGCGCGACCACCGCCGCGGCCGCCGGCTGGGGTTTGCCGGATCTCGCCGCCTTGCGAGCCATTACTTCTTAGCCATCCCCGTGGTCACCCGGCACACCGCCGTTGCCGTCTTGCCGGGGTCGCTCTCCGACACCGCCGTCAGCGTCACCGTCGCCGCCGCCGCGCTCCGCGCCGTATGGCTCACGTACACCGCTACGGGGTGCGACGCACCCGCCTTCACCGCCGCCAGCGCATTGTCGAGTTGCGCCGACCATCCGGCGCCCGCCACCGCCACCTTCAGCCGGTAGATATCCTGATCGAAGTGCGCCGCGCTTCCCTCCGTTCCCGTATTGCGCAGCATGAAGGTGAGATTCCGCGAAACCGGCAGTTGCTCCGTGGCGGGAACCGTCACCGACACCCCGCGCTGCTGCGGTCCCGAACCGTCCAGCGATCGCACTCCCACGTCGTACGAGAGGATCCCGTTTGCCACCGCTCCGGCGCCGTCGTGGTGTACGTCGATCACGTAAAAGTGCAGCCGGTTGGGCGTGTCTTCCCACTCGTACTGGCTGCCCGAATTCAGTCCCGCGTGGAACAGCGCATCGTTGAGCTGCCGGTAATCCGCCACCGTACGCATCACCGGCTCGCCGTTCGGCCGCTTGAAATCCAGCATGTGGATGTCTTCTGGATGCGCGTCAATCACCCAGGTGAACAGCCGATACCCCGTCGGACTCCCGCCGCCTCGTCCGCCGCGCCCGCCCGCGCCTTCCGGCCCGAACGGATTCACTTCGTTGTCGGTGTTCTTGGCCAGCAGCACGCCGTTGTCCGGCGTGAACGAATCGTACCCGATCCGCTCGACCACTTCCACGGTATAGAAATTGAACACCGCCCGTCCCGACGACAGCGGATTCTTATCCCAATCGTCCACCGGCGTCTTGTCCTGCGGAGCATCGCCGTCCAGCCGCACCGTAATGCCCGCCAGTCCGCCCGCCGGAGGCTCCACCGCGCGCGCCGTCACCGTGCCCACCGCCAATCCCGTCGACGCCAGTTGGCTGCGGTTCAGTTTGAGCACCGTCTCGTCCTTCACGAAGCCGAACTTGATCTTGCTGCGCAGCATCAGCCCCGCCGGCATCGACGCGCCCTGCATCGCCGGCACCACCCACCGGCTGTGCGGTCCGCCCGGCCCGTTGAACGACCCGCGATCCATAATGTCCCACGGTCCCGACCCCACCCGATGGTACGGCTGCTCGTACGGATTGTTGTTGTTGTCCCCAACGCGGAAAGCGAAATGCACAATCTCATGCGTAATCGTGCCGGAGCTTTCCCCTTGCCGCACCGACGAGAGGCCCCACTGCATCTGCCCGGCCTTCCAACTGGTCCACGGCTCGTACCGCGTCACTACCCAGCGCGGCTTGGTGGTGTCCGGATTGCCCCATTCCGCCGGAATGTCTTCCTTGGTCTGGAACTTCATCTCGCCGAATTCCTGCCACACACTGGTCTCGTCATACCCCGCATACACGCGAATCACGATGTCGTATTTCGACTTGATATCGCCTGCATCGGCCGCCCACAGCGCATCCGCGTCCGGCTCCAGCCGCCCGTCGGCGGTGTAGCCCGAAGGCACGGCGCCCGCCTGTCCCCATTCGTTGAGGCCATACTGAAACAGCTTCTTGGGCATGCGGTACGGCCCGAACGCGTCGATCTTCCCGATCCCCACCTGCCCGCGCGACTGTTCCATCCAGTAGCCGTTGATGGTATGACCGCGATTGATGGTCGACGGCTTGTTGTAGAAATCGGCGTAAAATTGCGGCACCTGCGCGCGCGCGATGGGATCGATCTGCGGATTTCCGAACAGGTCCGATTTCCTGGGCAGCGTGATGACGAACGGCTGATCGTCGAAGTCCACGGCGACCAGCGCGACCTTGAAATTCTTCTTGGTCGGCGTCAATGACGGATCTGCCCAGTCGACCCCCGGGATCGCATGGTAATCCGCCCAGGTCATGGCGTCCTGGTCCTGCACCTTCTGCGGATCGATCGGCGCCAGCGGCGGCAAACTCGTCTGCGCGACGAGCAACGCCGTCGCCAGCAACAAGGCAGTTGCCAGAATTGTACGCGGTTTCATCCCCTCTATAGTAGCCAAATGTTTTGTGGGGCAGGCAATCCTGCCTGCAGCCGTCTTTTAGGTGGCCCTCCCCACTCGAAAGCCGCTCCGCGCGGAGGAATTGCCCTTACACGTACTCCCGAAAGTGCTGCTTGAAGTACTCCAGAGTCCGCGCCAACCCTTCCCGCAGTTTCGTCCGCGGCGCCCATCCCAGCGCCCGCCGAATGGACTCGTCATTGGCGTAATAGTCTCCGATGTCGATCCGCTTCCGCTCCGGCGGAAAAACCCGCTCGACATATCCCGCCGCCGCGCCCGCCTCCACCAACAGGTCGCCCAATTGCTTCAGGCTCACCGGACCATCCCCGCCCAGATTAAAAATCCGCCCGTTGGAACACTCCGCCGACGCCGCCAGCAGAAACGCCTCCACCGCGTCGTCTACGTACGTGAAGTCGCGCAATTGATGGCCGTCCCAGATCTCGAACGGCTTCCCCTCGATGGCCAGCCGGATCCACACCCCCAGGAACGTCTGCCGTGCGTCCTTGATGCGCATCCGCGGCCCGTAGGTGTTTCCCAGGCGCAACGCGCAGGCCGCGATCCCGTACACGTTGTGGTACAGAATGTGGAACCACTCCCCGGCCATCTTATTGACGCCGTTGACATCCACCGGACGCAGCAGATGGTTCTCATCCACCGGCAGATAATCCGGTTTCCCGTAAATCTGGCGCGTGCTGGCGAACACGATGCGGATCGATGGATTGTACTTGCGGCAGGCTTCCAGGATGGACAGTTGCGCCCGGCAGTTGATCTCCAGATCCGTAAATGGATCCAGCATGGAGTCCAGATGGCTGGTCTGGCCCGCCAGGTTGAACAGGTAGTCCTGACCCTGCACCAGGTAGCGGAAACTGTGCTCGTCGCGTACGTCGGAAATGTTGACGCGCAGCGCGTTCTCGCACCCGCGGATGTTGAAGCGATTCCCGCCGTACTCCGGGACCAGGCTGTCCACCAACTGCACGTCCGCGCCCAAACCGGCCAGCCGGCACGCCAGCGTGGAACCGATGAACCCCAGTCCCCCGGTGATCAGAACTCGCTTCCCGGAAAATACCGCCCGGACGTCTTGGCTGCTCGGGGCACTCATAGCGCTTGAAGTTCCAAGGCTAACACCCCCGCGCGCCTGCCGTCCGCCCGCGCCCGTCAGTTCAATTTGAAGTCGGCCGCCCGATCGTCTTCCAACAGCCCCAGCAGCGCGTCCAGTTTCTCATCCATCTCACTCAGACGCTCATCCATTTTGGGTTGCGCCGACAACGCCGCCCAATCCAGAACCGTCCGACGAGCCACCGCCGATACCGAATCCAGCTCCGAACAGCAAGCGGATTTCAGAAAGTTATACTCCTGCTCCGAAAGACGGAACGTCACCACCCGGCTTCTTGTCAGACTCTTCATCGGCGCCCTCCAGCTCATTTTTGGGGAATCACTGGCCATACTATCGACGGAATCCGCGAAAACTCCACACAAGCGTTGGGTTTTTTGCGTTTGCTCCGTACGAATGGGTAGTACGTCGGGCGAGCCGCTTCTCTCGTGTTTTCGATCCGGTTTTTGGTCCTACGCGCGCCGCTGCTTCCCCCAGCCGATCAGCAGGGCCAGTCCCGACCCCAAAAGCGCGATCGTCCCCGGCTCCGGCGCCGCTCCCGAGTTCGACTGCAGATCGTATCCCACCGCGTTGAGAATATTGATCTCTCCCCCGCCGTCGTTGAGGATGTTCAGGCCGGCGTCTTCGCCCGGGCAACCCTCCGCATCCTGAACGGCTTGGTTCGTGCCGCAGTCGGGAGAACTGGAAACGAAATCCGCATAGTCGTCGCCGTTGGCCAGAGTGTTGTAGAACTTCGGGCTCGACCCCACACCCTTGGCCCCATTCGTCGCGCCGCCGTTGTACGAGAAGTACGCGCCCGGCGCGGTGCTTAACGAGCTGTCCAGCACCAGACTTCCCGGGGCCGAATACCGGAACAGGTCCGCCGCCGACGGCGTTCCCGCCCCAAACCCGTCACAGCCGTCCGACAGCGACCCGCTCCCCGTGTCGATGCACGACGAGGTCCCAAGCACTTCGTCCGTTTCGTGCTCCACCGTGGCGTAGAAGTCGTAGGCGTCGGCCGGCTCCGTCCCGCCCAGGTTGTCGTAATACAACGGCGTAGCCCCGTTGTTCGTCACCGTGATCTCCGCGTTGTAACAGCCCGGACTGCCCAAAATGCACGGCGTCGCGCTCCCCACCGGAACGCCATTATCGGTGATTCCCGTCAGCCCCAGCGCCGACGCCAGCGACGCCGTGATCTCCACGTTGCCGCTCCCGTACGGCCCGCTCGCATTGGCGTTCAGCGATGCCAGGGCCGCGGTTTGCACCGCGCTTTGGTTGGCGTTGGCGTTCAGCGCGTTGACGTACTGGCTGTAGGAAACCACGTTGAAAGCCGTCTGCGTTTCCGCCAGCCCCGTAGTGCCGTAGGTGATGTAAATGTTGGCGTTGGCATTGGTGAAGGTGCTGCTGTACAGCCCCGCTACGGTGGTGTTCAGATAATTGCACGTCGCTGCCGAAACGCTGGGATCGCAGGTATAGCTGATGGTTCCGGCGTTCGCCAAAACCGCTCCGAGTGCCACTCCGATTAGGACTACAGGTAGTTTCACATTGTTCCTCCAGGATGGAATTTTCGCGAGGTACCCCACTTCCGGTTTGCCAATCGAGTTGGCGCGGACCCCCGCCTCAGTCCAGGCTATACTCTCCTCAGGCAAGAATCCTTGACAATTGTGGACAAATTCGGTGAACTTTGGTTGACCAGCCTCCGCACCGCCCACCCCAGGTACTTCGGAAATCCCGATGCTTCCCCCGAGAATCTACAGCGCGTTGGCATCCTCGCGGGCATTCCCCGGCTCCTGCGACGCCTCGGAGCCAATCCCGCCGGCGTACTCTCCGCTGCCGATCTCAGCCGCCATTCGCTCGACGATCCCGAAGCCGTTATCCCCTACGCCGCCATGGGCAGCGTCCTGCAAGCCGCCGCCGACGCCACCGGCTGCCCCCACTTCGGCCTGGTGCTCGCGGAGCGCGCCGGCACCGACGAGCCGCCGCTCCATTCGACCCATCCGCCCGCGTCTTCGGCCATCAGCGGTACGACTCAGCCTGCACCACCGCGCGCCCCAGCAGCCCATGCAGCGTGGTCACCACCTGCGATCGCTCGATCCCCAACTCATCGGCAATCTGCTGAGCCCGCAGCCCCGGCGATCGCGCCACCAATTGCTCGATCCGCTCGCCGTCGCTCATAGGCCTTCAGTATCGCAACATCTTCAAGCCGCCTTCCAGCATCCCTCAGGAAACAAAACAAATCGGCCGCTGGATGAGTCCGGTTATAATCTCCGTTCGAGGAGATTTGCCGATGAAGCTGCCGCTGACTCTACTCCTGGGCCTTGCCTGCCTGCTCCCCGCTCAGGCCCAAAAGACCGCCGATCATTGGGTAGCCACCTGGGGTACCGCCGAAATGCTGGTCCGTACCCCGCCCGCCCAGCCGCCCGCCAACCCTCCCCGCGGCTTCCACAACCAGACCGTGCGCATGGCCGTCCGCGTCAGCATCGGCGGCCGCCGCCTCCGCATCAAGCTCGAAAATTCCTTCCTCAGCGCTCCCCTGGTGGTCGGCAACGCCCACCTCGCCCTCCGCGCCAAGGACTCCGAAATCGTCCCCGGCTCCGACCACGCCCTCTCCTTCGCCGGCAAGCCCGGCTGCACCATCGGACCCGGCATCGTCATGATCAGCGATCCCGTCGACATCACTGTCGCGCCCCTCGCCGACCTTTCCGTCAGCCTCTATTTCCCCGAAGACACCGGCGCTCCCACCAACCACGGCACCGGCCTCCACTCCACCTACATTAAGGAAGGCAACCTCACCGCCGACCCGTCCCTTCCCGACGCGCAGCGCACCGAACAGTATTACTGGCTCTCCGCCATCGATGTCGCCGCTCCCGCCCCCGCCGCCGCCATCGTCACCTACGGCGATTCCATCACCGACGGCGCCCGTTCCACCACCGAGACGAACCACAGTTGGCCCGCCCTCCTCGCCGCGCGCCTCGTTGCCAACAAGCCCACCGCCGAGATCGGCGTCGCCAACATGGGCATCGGCGGCAACCGTGTCCTGCGCGACGTCTCGGGCGCCAGCGCTCTCGCCCGCTTCGATCGCGACGTGCTCAGCCAGTCCGGCGTCCAGTGGGTGATGTTCCTCGAGGGCATCAACGACATCGGCCACGGCGCCCAGGCTCCCGCCGAAGCCGTGACTGCCGACGATCTGATCGCCGGCCACAAATTGATCGTCGAAATGGCCCACGCCCACGGCATCAAGGCCATCGGCTGCACTCTCACACCCTACGAAGGAGCCGCCTACTACCGCCCCGAAGGCGAAGCCATCCGCCAGGCCCTGAACACCTGGATCCGCACCAGCGGCGTCTATGATGCCGTCGTCGATTTCGACGCCGCCACGCGCGACCCCGCCGCCCCCGCGCACATCCGCCCCGATTTCGACCCCGGCGACCATCTCCATCCCAACAATGCCGGCTACGAAGCCATGGCCAAAGCCGTCGATCTCGCCATCTTCAGCGCCAAGAGGAAGTAGCAGGGCGCTAAGTGGACACTGCGGGTACGGGGTATGCCGTGCTAAGGCGATTATTGGAGATGAGCCTTTAGCCAATCTGCCATGATTGGGAGCGCCAGCTTGACTATGTCGGGGTGGGTCATGCCGCCGACGCGGATCGTCGCAGGAGGAAAGCCCTGGTACAACTTCGATACGAAGCCGAACGCGCTGACCGATTCCCACTGGAGCCGAGAGCCAGTCTTGGCCCCCAGAGCGATGGTTGCCAGGGTCCCCAGTGCCCTGGGATCGCGAATTCTCGCCAAGCCCCGGACAACACTGATGGACGGCTCGGCGCTCGAGGGCTGGTTGGCTGCGGCGAGCAGCGTGTCCAGGGCCTTGGGGCTACCAATCTCACCAAGCGCCGCGAGTTCCCAACCTCGGGCAGTCGGGTCTGCCTCTGCACGAATCGCGGCCAGGAGGGCATCGACAGCATCGGCGCTGGGAATTTCGGCGAGATTCCAACTTGCCATAACACGGCCATTCGAATCGGGAGAGCTGAGGCACTTCACCAGTAGTGGAATCACGCGCGAGTCGCCTGCCAACGCGAGAGTGCGACTGACCCAAGCCGAATCGCTATCGCAGCCCGCGCCGGCCGCCTCGAACAGGGTTTTTTCGACCAGTGTGTCGCCGTGCTGATACCTGGTCGCGAGACCTGGATCAATACCCGGCGGCTTGGAGTTCAGATACATCTTCAGTAGCTCTTTGCTCGCGGCCTCGTCCGGGCAGGAAAACAAGCGATCAACCGCGATGGGTCTCAGGTAAGAATGGCCATCGGGCGTGGGCTCCCAGAAAGCCGCCCGCCGAATCTCCTCCGAGCAGGGGTCGGCTGTAGACAGGGACGGTTTGGCCAAGCCTTGCTCTTCCACGAATTGGGCACTGCTTCGCTGGGAAACGAAATTTGCGATTGCATAGAAACGATCTCGCGCCGAACGGGCGCCGCTCGCAAAAACACCGGCCGCCATAGCGCCGCAACAACTACGGAGCGGATCGTCCGGGCTCAGAGTTCTCGCCTGCGCGATTGAACGATCGCGAGCTGCGCCGGAATCCACCCAGGTTCGAAAAGCTTTGGCGAAGGCGCCCTCGTCGGAGCGCTCCAGCGCATCGGTCAAAGCTGCAGGCGCCAGATCCTCGGGGAGTTGGTAGGAGTCCGGAATGGGCGGCCAGAAACGAACCCTGGCCTTCCGCTGCTCATCACCCCACTCCTGCCACTCGGCGGACCAGAGGTGGAGGGCAGCGGGACTGTCGCTCGCAGGCCGCACAATGGCGGGCGAACCGAGTTGCGCGAGCCGCTGCTCGGCGGCGGCACGGATTGTGGCTTCGGGCGATTCCAGCAAAGCGGAGAGCGCCGGGGCGTCTCGTTCGATATCCAGCACCGTGGCCATCATCGCGACATAATGCGCCCTACCCGGATCGCTGGCGCGGAGGTCTTCAAGCCTGTCGGGGAAGAGCACCGCATCCATTGCCTGTTTCGACAAGTCGATATGCTCGGGGCAGTAGCGGCGAATGTAGTCGCGGACGGTCTGCAACGTCAGCGCTGCTCTGGGATACGGTCCCGACACACTCATCACCGGAATGTCACCGATGCTGATGGTTCCACCGGGCGTAAATGGCCAGGTTCGTATGCCGAACGGGCTGAGTTCTGTTTTCAGGACTGGTGCGTACGCCTTCAGATTCTCATCCGGGATTAACAAGAGGGCTTTCTGCCCGGCTGCAAGCGTGGTCCCCGACAGGGTCGCACGGGATCGAAACCACACACCCTTGAGAATCTCGATGACTACGACCTCCTGCTCTCCGGGCCCTGAGGGCCGGCTCGGGACATCGGAGGAGGCGAGCGCTCGCACGATCGCTATGATTCCCGCCCCTCGAACATGCGAATCTACTCCTGGGACGATGATGCCTCGCATGTGCGCGGGGACCAGTAAGGTAGCTACCATGCCAGCGGCAATGATAAACCGGGCAGGCCGAGCAGCAGTTTTGGGATTTTCCATCCGTCGTCGCCTCATCTCGATCTTACGGCAGACGGGCGAAGGAAGAAGATAATCGCGAAAAACAAGATGGCCTGAAGACCAGTCGCACCCAGGTTGACCGGCTCCTCAGTGCAAAGGACGACATCACGCTTTCCAGCCTGCAACGAGCGGCGGCAAGGGTAGGCCGCCGCGTCATCATCGAGCTGGTCTAAATAGCGAAGCTGGACCGTCCCGAAAGGATCGTCCGATTCGCGGCATCATGGAGAAGAGGATCTATGAAACGCTTCTTCCTGCTCATCCTTCTCGCCTCCGCGCTCCCCGCCGCCGATTCCCGTATAATGCCCGCCATGAACGCCTTCACCACCGCGTCCTACAAACAACTCGCGCCCGGCGACGCCAATCTCATCCTGTCCCCGTTCAATATCTCGACCGCGCTGTCCATGGTCCTCGCCGGCGCCCGCGGCCAGACCGCCCATCAGATCGCTTCCGTCCTCCACGTCCGGTACGACCCCACCTACGATGCCGCCCTCGGCGCCCTGCTCGTCGATCTCGCCAAGGCCGGCAGCACCGGCGGCAGCGAACTGCACACCGCCAACGCACTCTGGGTGCAACAGGGATTCCCCATCGTGCCGGCGTTCGAGACCAGCCTCGCAAGCAATTACCACGCCCCGCCCACGCCGCTCGATTTCATCGCCAATCCCGAAGCCGCGCGATCCCGCATCAACGCCTGGACCGAAGAGCAAACCAAAGAGAAAATCAAGAACCTGCTTCCCGCCGGCTCTCTCAACGCCGCCACGCGCCTGGTGCTCACCAGCGCTCTCTATTTCTATGGAAAGTGGCAGTCCCCGTTCGTTTCGTCGCGCACCCAGCCCGCGCCGTTCACCCTGCCGACGGGCGCCGCCGCCCAGGCCGATTTCATGAACCAGACCGCGCACTTCCTTTACGCCGACACGCCCGCCGCCCAGGTTCTCGAAATGCCCTACGCCGAAACCGGCATCGCCTTCGACGTCGTGCTCCCCAAGACGTCCACCGGCCTTCCCGCCCTCGAGGCGTCCCTCACGCCCGAAACCCTCGCCGGCTGGATCGGCAAGCTCGAAACGGCCAACGTCCAGCTGAGTCTTCCGAAGTTCCGCGTCGAGTCGCAGTTCTCCCTCCGCGACACCCTTTCGGCTATGGGCATGCCCCTCGCCTTCACCCACCAGGCCGACTTCTCCGGCATCGACCCCAAGGGCGAACTCGCCATCTCCGCCGTCCTCCACAAAGCCTTCGTCGAGGTAGCCGAGCAGGGAACCGAAGCCGCCGCCGCCACCGCCGTCACCATGCGCGCCACCGCCATGCGAATGACGCAACCGCCCGTAGTCTTCCGCGCCGATCACCCCTTCCTCTTTCTGATCCGCGACACCCGCACCGGCGTCGTCCTCTTCATCGGCCGCCTCACCACACCGGGCTAGAGAGTTGTAGGATGACAACTGCTCCAACCTTCGCAGCCCGCGTCGGTTTCATGTGGGGCAGGTTGGCAGCCTGCGACCGAGTGGCACTCGGCCTTCCGATGCGCAGTTCAAGTCCGCCCGGCGCTCCAAGCCAAGTCAATCCCTTGGCTGCGGCTCCGCTGCTTTGTGGGGCAGGTAGCCAGACCTGCAGCGGGTTGTCAAACCACCCCGCCTCCGTCACCCCTGCCTGCTACACTGAAGATTGTCTCCCGTTTCCGCTTCCCGGCTGCGCGTCTGCGCCGTCAGTTTCCTGAACACCACCCCGCTGGTGTGGGGCATGCTCCACGGCCCCCAGCGCGGCCTCTTCGACCTGGAATTCCGCATCCCCGCCGAATGCGCCGACCGCATGGCGTCCGGCGCCGCCGACATCGGCATCGTCCCCTCCTTCGAGCTGACGCGCCAGACCCTGGACATCCTCCCCGGCGCCGGCATCGCCTGTCACGGCCCCGTCCGCAGCATCCTGCTCGTCTCCAAGCTCCCCGCCGCCCGCATCCGCACCCTGGCCGCCGACACCAGTTCCCGCACCTCCGTGCAACTCGCCCGCGTCCTCCTCGACCGCAAGTACGGCGCCGCCGTCGAAACCCTTCCGCATCTTCCCGACCTGGACGCCATGCTGGGCCTCGCCGACGCCGCGCTCGTCATCGGCGACCCCGCCCTGCGCCTCCACCCCGAGCTCCTGCCCTACCACGTCTACGACCTGGGCGCCGAATGGGTGGACCTGACCGGCCTCCCCATGGTCTTTGCCGTCTGGGCCGCCCGCCCCGGCGTGGCCAACCCCGAGATAGAAGCCGCTTTCCGCGCTTCCTGGCACTATGGCCGCGACCACATGGACGACATCGTCCTCGCCGAATCCGCCGCCCGCGCGTTCCCACCCGATGTCGTGCGCGACTACCTCACCCGCCACATCGTCCACGAGCTGGGTCCGCGGGAATACCAGGGGATGAAGTTGTTCCTGGACTACGCCTGCATCGGCGCGACGCCGGCAGCGATGCACGGCCCGCAGGCGTAGGGCCAGGGGCAACGGAGCGTCCCAAACAGCCTCGTCATCTTGCCCTACCTGACGACCGTCAGCTCGACCGGCCTCACCGACCGGATCTTATACTCCGTCCCAGCTCCGTCCAGAAGCCGGCGATAGAAGTAAATCACATACCTGCCGGCTAACTTCAACTGATATCGCTCCGCCACGTTGAGCGACACCTGCCTGAGACCGGTCGGGGGGAGCTCGATCTCTCCCCTTGGAAAGCTGTTGAGCCACGCCTGGCGAAGCTCGCCCTCATAGGCCGTGGCCCCCGGTGCCTGCCCGTCCGGACCCACGATATCCATGTCGTAGTGCCAGAACGATTCCCCGTCGAGCACCCACGGCTCCCCGGACAGATTTCGAAGGGTCACGTCGAAACGGGCCCCCGCTCCGAGGCGAACCTCCTTGGCGAGCGGCGACGCTGTAAGCTCCAGGCTGGGAGGACCGGGGCGGTCGCGGACATCGTTAGGGCTGACGATAGACACCTCGGCCCAATTGGAAACGACCCGATCCGCGGACGCCACGCCGGTAACCGCGAGCGTCGCCCGAACATAGTACTTGCCGGGCTCCGTGAGGTGGTAAAACTCCGGCGACACACTGATCGCGCTCCGTACCTGCGACATGGGGTCGATCTCGACCGTCCCTGCGGAGCCGAAGGGCCCGACCCGCCGCACAGCAGGATCCGTCGGCTGCCCCGCCAAGATCGAGGGCACCGCCCGGTGGCCGGCTTCCTCCACCTCCAACCGGAAGTTCGCTGCGGGATACTTGAACATCCCCAATTGGACCGGACTGTGGGAGACGTTTTTCAGAGAAAGCACCAGGTACACAGGCTCCCCGCTGCAGACCACCGACCGCGCGGCCGCCGCCGTCAACGCTAACGGTCCCGACCCCGCACGCGCATCGATCTGCTCCCTGGAACCCTGCAACAGAGCCGCCGGGAGCAGCACGAGCGCGAAACCGAGCCCCGCCGCAGCATAGGCCAGAACTTTCGCCATTGCCGTCTTCATGAATACACTCCTCATCACTCTGCCGGGCACGCCAACACGGCCGCGGACAATCCACCGCGCGGAGGGCAGGTTGGCGCAGCTATTTCGGCCTCTGCGGCAGGAGGCGCTGGATCTGGACGCGCTCGATCCGCAGGGCGACCTTCAACGGGACCTGAGAATCCGTTTCCCCGCTGTACACGCTAAGAAATGACCCCAGGGCCCTGGATCGATCCGGATCGCGGGAAATGATAGCCATTGGCGCCTCGCAAAACGAGACATCTACCAATCCCCTAGGCGTCGAATCCCTTCTCCGAATGGAACCGCTGATGAACCCGAGGGAGCGATTACTGCCACGGTTGCAAAGTTCCTGGACCGCCCACCCCGCGGCCGCGCTTGCCCTGTCGCTCGTGACGCCCTCGAGAAACGAAATCTTTCCCGTCTCATCCGGAATACGGTTCACCTGTCCCTGGCGGAGCGCGATCTGCGCCGAGGACCACATCCGGCCCGAAACGTCTGGCTGGATGTCGCCCTTCTTGAGATTTTGAAGGTAGGCAAGGGCCTCGGGCAGGTCGACCTCGCCGATTCTCCGCAACGCGTGCGACCGAACCCCCTCGTCCTTGAACTCGGGCTTATGTAGCTGCCCGGGCTGCAGGCCGACCTGCACCTCCACTTCCGGGCTCAGGCCGGCGACCCGGCCCTCGGCCACGCGTTCCAGCATCCCCAGTGCGACCAAAGCCACCGGGTTCCCGACCCTTGCCGAGACGGCGACGCGATCCACCAGGGAACATTCGAAAAAAAAAGGCGGCAGTGTAAGGGCCAGGCAAGCTGAAACCGTGATTATCAGGAACGCTGCTGCGTGTCTCATGGCATGCCTCCCAAATTCTATTGTGTACCTTACTATTGACTGATTGTCAGGGTATAGGTCTTGGTTGCGGTGCCCGAGTTGGCCTCGGCCGCCGTCACCACCTCGGCATACGGGTCACCGCGGGACGACGCTGTCACTCGCGCGTGCACCGCAGCCAGCCCACGTTCAGCCCCGCCGGCGAGATGTGCGCCGATGGAGTGAAGGAACTAGCGGGGTCGAGGCACTGAGCAGGTGAATTCAGGCTGCCCATCTCAAAGTCCCGGCGGCTTGAGTGACTCAACCAGAAGTTGGTGGAGGCGCACGGTCTGATCGGCCCGAAACCTACCTTCGCCTTGTAGTTCCGCGTCCACGCGGAGCAATTGCTCCGCGAGCGCCGGGGTGAGCCCGCTGCGAAACGCCGATTCGGCGCGCTCGGAGCCGAGAATGTAGGGGACGCAATACCGAAGGATGTTGCTCCTGATCTCCGCCTCGAAGTCGTCCGACCGGTCTGGGGCAGCGGCTAGATACCTGGCCGTCGCGCCTACGAAGACCTGAAGAAGATCCGCCCGCGGTTCGCGGCTGTTCCTAATTTCCGGCTCGTACCTGCGGTATGTCATGGAACCTGCGTGGATTTCGCGCCTTTCCCCGCGGCCAAAAATTGCTCAAGAACCGCCTGAAGCTCCGGTATGCGGGAGCAGGCCACGTTCCAGACCTCGTCCAGGTCAACGCCGATATAGTCGTGGATCAGCACGTCGCGCATCCCGCAGATGGCTCTCCAGTCCAGCGAGGCCAAGAGGCTGCGTGCGTCTGCCGACACCCTCTTGGCCGCCTCGCCGATCACTTCCACGTTCCGAATTACAGCGTCCTGCAACTCCTCGGATGCCAGGAACGCGTCTCTTCCGGGACGGATGAAACGGGTGATCCGTTGGCATCGCTCCAGATGTGATGCAGGTAAAGGCGGTCGTCCTTCACAGGGGTGTGGCCTCGCGCAGGATTCTCTCCCGAACATACCAATGCAGTGATTTCTCGGTTCCCACGTGAACCTTCACGCCGAGTAATTCCTGGAGATCTTGAACCAGTCCGGAATGGTCCAGCAAGCTTCGGTTCGGCTCCCACTCCACCAGTAAGTCCAGATCGCTGCCGTCGTTGGCTTCGCCCCGCGCCACGGAACCGAACACTCGCAGGTTGTGCGCGCCGCGCTGCCCGGCGAGTCGGAGGATCTCTTCCCGGCGGTCGGAGCGCAGCGCCGTCAGCGTTACCATAACTCCATTGTGCGACAATTCTGGATCGCACCGTGGCTGCAGTTGAGCCAGGCCAGAGGTAAGATTCCCCAACGAGGACCGGCAGGCAGGTGACATTAAGCGATTTCGGCACTTCAGTCACCGCCGATCCCCCAAAATCGTCCCCATCCCCTCAGTCACCTGCAGCCACCCGACCCTAATCTCGCCCCCGCGCATGTTAAGACAGAATCA
>Ga0181529_10002477_pt1 | contig 22093 bp, 19 predicted proteins | sample PEATcosm2014_Bin_36_FD_119763 | JGI IMG/M metagenome (GOLD analysis project Ga0181529, IMG submission 119763) | Peatland microbial communities from MTU Mesocosm Facility, Houghton, MI, USA - PEATcosm2014_Bin10_30_metaG | ecosystem: Environmental > Terrestrial > Soil > Wetlands > Peat | place... | reverse complement strand
GATATAACGATCACACTGACGCCATTCGATGTTGAATTTCTTCCTGACGGCGCGGTGGATTTGGGTTTTTGATTTTCCGGCGCGAAGTAATCGTTCAACAAAAATGCGCCGTTCGTAAATTTGCAGACGCGTGCCTTTGACGAATGGCACACGCTGGCCGGGGCGGATGATTGGTTGCCATGTAATTTCATTCATGCGCTGAAATTGTGGGAAGCCATTTGAAGCGCGCGGCGAATTTGTTCGGAACGTAGTCGGCGGTTTTCACAATCGCGCCCAGCCGGGCGAGCTTGTCACGAATCCACGCCGCTCCCTTGCCGGTGACGCCCAGGCGTGCCGCCAAGCTGTCCCGCACAATCGGAAAATCCGCCGCGCCGTCTTGCTCCGCTTTCCGCGCGAAGCTCCGCACGATCCGAAATGCGTCCCGTTCGTTTTCTGTTTCCAGCCGTGTGAAGATTTCCCGCTCCGCTGCCGTAAGTGTCGCCGTCCATCTGTCCGCCAAGCCCGTCCAAAGTTTTTCAAAACTTTCCATGTGTCCGGTTTCATCCGCTTTTGTCGTCGCCGTCTTGCCGCGAAACTGTGCTGTCGCCAGCCGTTGCGCCACGTCTCGCCCGACTTGGTGAAACACTTCGCCAACCAAGCCCGACAATTTCGCGTTACGCGTGCCAGTTGCCGTGATCCCCAGCTTTTGAAGCAACTCCGTTTCACGGTAAAGAGAGACAGAGAAAGAAGTTTCTTTCTTTGTATCGGGGAAGTGGCTTTCTAAACCGTTGCCATTCAAGGGGGCTGTTTTTGACTTCCCCGATAGGACGGATTCAAGGGAAGTGCGGCAGTTTTCCCAAACGATTTCATTGTGCCTTTCCGTGCCGGGATTCCAGCAACCGGGCGCACGCATACCCTTGCCGAAACGCGAAGGCAGAGAATCAGGCGGGAAGATTTCACAGACGCCAGCGGCGATGGGCGCGCCGATTTTGCCAGTCACGGATTTCAACAGCCGAATCCATTCCCGCGTGTCGTGAAAGTCCGGCGAGATTGCCCAGACGTGCCAGCCGCCGCTGCCCGACATTTCGAGAATCACGGCCAAGCCCGGCGCGTTCAACAGCACACGGAAAGCGGCTAGTGCCAGTTCCCGCGCCCGGTCTGACTCGCCGTTGTGCGAGTCAAAATCCATGCCGCCCCAGCGCGATTGCTGCCGGTCGTTTGTCGAGTAAGGCACAAACGCCAGCCGCGATTTCGGCGTGCCGGAAATGCTTTGCCAACTCCATGAAATTGCCCGGCCAACTGGCAACCGTTTTGAGCGGACATATTTTTTGCATCCGTCCGCGTCCTGAAAGCCCATGACGAAATGCGTTGTGCCGTTTCCGTTGTGAAGATGCTCGCAAAGGGAAGTCCATTCATGCCGCGTCCAAACGGCGTCGGCGCGTTTCGGCTGCCAATTCAAAATGGCGAATGGATTTTCGCCCGTATCAGCGGGTTTCACTCGCAAGCGAAGCCGTTTTGCCGGTTGCTGGCTTTTGGCATTGGCAGAGCCGAAAATCATGTCGGCGGGCGTCGTCATCCTTCTTTTGCCATTTGTCGCCGGGCAGGACAAGCTGGTGCGATTTTCCGCGCATTAGTCGGCGTTTCGATGGCAGCGTAACGTGCAATCAAACGCCGCGCCCATGCCATTCCGTGATGAAATTCAAACGTGCGAAGATAACCGCCCGCGACACCGCACACCACTTGGCGTGAATCACCGCGTTGCGAAAGTTTGCGGGCGAACTGCGGCAAGCGAGTTTGCACCCATGTCATGCCGGGTGCGGTTTGCCATGCGGACAATTCGCGGTTGCCAATGACAACATTGAGCGCGGGCTTCATCGGCTTACTCCGTGATTAACTTGTCCACGTCACTTGCCAGAAATCCCGACGCCCGCACACGACCGGGCAATTTGCGTTTCGTCAAAACGCCGCTGGCCGCGAGCTTGTCCACGAATCGCAGACTGCGACCAAATCGGCGGGCGACTTCGACGCGGCGGAGCAGTCGCGGCTCGGCGGAAGTCACCGGCTCGCGTTTTTGCACCGCCGGCTCGCGCAATGCGGCGAGCAGTCGCGACCGCTCTTGAGGCGTGAGTGTGGGATCGGATTTGAGTCCCGACCGGCAGATTTCAAGTGTGGTGTTGAGCATAGGCTCTTACAGGCGCATCTAGCGCCGTATGTTCCTGACTATGCCTTAAAATTAAATTTTGAATAAGAATTTGAAACCGTTGTAGTGGTGCCGTTTTTCTTGTCGGTGCGAACTGAAAATCCTGCTCAACGCACAATCTACAAAGTGCTGAAAAATCATCTTAAGGGCTTTAGATCATGTTACTCTTGGGATTGAATTTACCTGCTTTGTGTTTCGGTCATTTTTTCCCAATCGGATCAATATACTCCTGTTGTCACCCCACCAAATTGCGTTTTGATGAATTGACTTACATCAAATTCCATCTTTCTATTATGAAATTAAATCGAAATTCAAACCCCCAAGCGGGACGCTGGCAGCACAGATTGGCGAACTGGCCAACAGTGAAGATCATTTCGCCCAACTTAATGCCCGTCACGTCGCCATTTACGGACACCAGTTGTCTTACCGACAGCTTTTGTTCAGCATCTTTTATGACTCATACATGAGGTTCAAAGAGAATCCTCGAAAGCAGATTCACATACTTGGGCAAAGTTTTCCAGCACCCAATACTGAAATGGGTCCAGAGGAAATCAGATACAGGGATTACGAAAAAGAGATATGTGAAGTTTTCATCAAGGCGGTTTTAGAACACGACCGCGAGACTATAATCGAATTGGCAGACACCGCTGCTTTCTTCAAGGACAAGCTTGTCGGCGATTTTGAACCCGCCGATCCAGTCCGATTAAAGCTGCTTAAAATCAAAGACCAACCACGCGCTATTCAAAGAACATTCACCATCCGGCAGATAGCAAAACAGGTATATGAAAAAAATAATAAAGAAAATTTGGAGCATCGCGCCGCTGATGGATTCTCCGCATTGAGACGCCTGTGCAAGGAGCTTAAAATTCCAATCCGTCCATCAAGAAAAACAAGGAAGAAATGATGCCTTGAAATACTTGGCCGGATTTCAAAATAAGAAAACTCCTTTCAATTAGTCAGCCGCCAGCATTGCCAACGCCGCAGACTTTTTCTCGCGCCAATTCTTTGCCGACATATTTTTAAGAATTGTTTGCACCTCGCGCAAGATTTCGTCTTGCCCGCGTTTTGTCGGCTCTGGAGTGGCTTCGCTCATCACGGACGGCAACAAGGCAACGGCGCGGCCTGCGGCTAATTCGCCGACGTGCGTGTAATGCCGCGTCATGGCCGGGCTGCTGTGTCCCACGATGGATTCCACGACCGACAACGGCGCGTTACTTTCGCGGCATAGTGAAACGAACGTGTGCCGCAAGCTGTGAAAGCCAACTTCGATCACGGCGCGTTTGCCGTCCTTTCCAGTGCCGGGCCTGTGCAAGGTGATTCCGCACGCTTTGAAGTGTTTTTGAACCATGTCCGTTACCATGTCTGTCCGATGAATGTAGAGCGCGGCCATTTCCGGCAGGACATATTCACGGCGTTGATCCAGTGGCGTTGCTGCCAGCATATCGCGCAGAATCGGATGAATCGGCACAATGACGGGCTTCGGATTGCGTCGGGCGGTTTTGTTGGGGATGCGGCGAATCATTACACGCGGCAAATCCACTTCGCCCCAGCGCAGCGTGGCGCAATCGCCAAGCCGCAAGCCGGAGTAGATGCCGAGTGCCAGCAACGTCTGCAATTCGCCCGTGGCGGTCTGGCAAATTTTCCGCAGCTCATCAATCGTCAGTTCGCGTCGGCTGTTTGTGATCATCCGCTTGCGTTGAAGGTTTCCGCCGCGCTTGGGAGATTCCCACGGATTGCCGGTGAGCTTGGCTTTGTGCTTCACGACGCGGAAAACGAGCGTGAGCAAATTCAGATGCTTGTTGTAGGTGGACGGGCTGAATCGTCCATGATTCAGGCTGCTGGCGTATTCCTCGGCGATTTCCTTTGTCACGTCGCGCAGCGTCAGCGCGTCGGCGTGCTTTTCCTTCATCCAATCGGCAAAGGCTTGCCATTGAAATTCGTATTGGCGGAGTGTTGACTTGCCGCTGTCCGGGCGATTGGGCGAGGCGAGAAATTCGCTCCATGCCTGCCCGATGGACAGCGGCGGATTTTTTTCGTTTTCCCATTTGGCGATCTCGGCTTTGCGGCCTTCCAGCTTACCGGCGATAGATTCCAGCACGGCAGCTTCATCGCCCGTCGCAATGGGGAGCATGAATTTGTCTCGTGCGATTTCCGCTTCGCGTTTTGCCGTGATTGGCTGGCCGTTATCATCCCGCAATGCCTTCATAAAAAGCTTGCCGTTCACTTTCCAACTCACATAGAAGTTGCTCCCGCGCTTGAACAAGTAACCTGTGCGTCGTTTCATATTCTTTTCCTTTCTGTTGTATTACGTTACGTGCGCTAAACTACTCGAAACAATGCACAGAAGTCAAGCATAAAGATAGCAGTCAGTTGAATAAGCAAACAAATAGCAATAAAAAGCAGACTGTAAATCTGCTGGCTTACGCCTTCGATGGTTCGAATCCATCACCTACCACCATTTCGTTTTCGTTGGGTAAATCCTGTTTTAACAAGTATTTACAATAGTTTTATTCGATACCCTGATTTGATTTTGTGCGCTTCCCTGCTCTTGGCCTCTCTTGCATTCCTTTGCAAACCGATGCTTAGCCGCGCTTGAAAACCTTCAGGTCGGTGCCGCAGGTGAGCGCGGTTTTGATGCGGATGCGGACTTCGCCGGGCTTGAGCGCGGGCGGTGCGATTTCTTCGACGACGATTTTTTCCTTCCCATGGAGGACGGCGGCATTTCGCGGATTCGTCGAAGTTTTCCCCGCGTTCTGGGAGGCAGACCGGGTGTGGCCGCCAATCTTCTCCGGGTTCCCGGATTCATTATACGGCTTCCCTCAATCATTTTTCGGTTTCCCGGAACCATTCCGGGTGTTCTCCCAATCATTGAGAGATTTCCCCCAGCCATTCCGGGAACTCTCCAAACCATTGGGGGATTTCCCCCGGTCATTGAGGGTGTTCCCCCAGTCATCGGGGGATTTCTCCCGACGATTCCGGAATCTCCCCCGGCCGTTCCGGGAACTCCCCCAATCATTGGGGGAACACCCGGAACGGTCGGGAAACCCCGTTTTTTGATAAAAACAGCCAGAAAATGCCAAAAACCATCACTTTTCCGGTTCCTTGACGTTTTTAACGGGCAAAGCATTCTTCATGGCGAAGCGGTTGCGCGCATTCGTGCCGAAGGCACAACCGGAAATTAGCCAGATACGAAGTGTCTGGTATCGCGGCGGTATGGCACCCGTCCTGAAAGGACGGTGGAATGGCACCCGCACGCATCATCCATTATTCCATCGTCCTTTCAGGACGGATGCCTTCGCGCGGTTTGACCAGACACTGGCGTGTCTGGCTAATTTCCACAGTCGCTCCGCGACCGCCGGAATGTCTCGGAAACAGCGTTGCCTTCCGCGACTTTTGGAGATCAATAAGCCGACCAGTTGTTGCGGATGAGCGACTTGGCCGAAGGGAAGTCCGGCGGCAGGCCGGCCTGATTGGTGAAATTATTGTCAAATGACCAGTTGCGATTGGGCGGGCTGTAATAGGTTCCGCCCCCGTGAAAGGAATTGGTCGCATAGACGCTGGGGAACATGACGACGATTGAGCCGTTGTAGGTGTTTGTATTGCCGCTCCAATCTTCCAGGTAGCGCAGGACATTTTCCACCCCGCCGCTGTAACCGCCGCCGCTGGCACTGTAGACGATGTTTGGATTTGACGGGACGATGCCTTCAAGCACTGCGGCGTTGACGGTGTCGTCGATGTTGACCGGGGGAAGATTAGTAGTGTAAGTGTCGCTCCAACTTGGGGAAAGGATGGTAATGGCATCCGCTAGCACCGACGCCGGACGCGTATGGGTGGTTGTGCTTTTGCCGAGGTCGTTGCCGATGCTATTGGAGACGTTGTAATTGCCTAAGATGTAAGCCGGCATCGGCGTGGAAACGGTCAGGCCGGGGTAGTTGGTAGGCAATTGTGAGCCGTTCACAAGGCGCACGGCGGGAAGCTGCGTGTTGTTCAAAGGCACGCTGTTATAGACATATATCGAGCCGATCCCGTGGCCTAAGTCATGCCGTATCTGACTATCAGCCACAATGCCATTGCTGCCGGTGCCATCTGAGTTGATGGTGAGCCAATTCTGAAACTTTGCGACATCAATCTGGACGGCTTGGACAGGTTTACCTTTTCCGCCGATTCCGCTCCCGCCATTGTAGCCTTCGCGCCAGTCGTAAAAGAGGACGTTCGTCAAAAATGAAAAGCCGGCGTAAAGAATGTTCGTGGCGGCATAGTTGGTGGCATTCAGCCCGCCGGTATGTGTCACGGTGTTGGTAAAACTGCCAGTCGTGAGCCTCAGCACGATGTAATCATTCGTGAGCGGTATCAGGTATGGGGAATAGTATTTATCTTGAAACCAGACGGTGAAATTGGTCGCAAGAATGTTCACACTTGTGACAAGCCCGCTCCTGAAGGCAATGCCATTAGTCCCATAACTGGCATTGGAGATGACGATGTCGGATGAATTGTAATAATAAATCTGGTTGGTCGGGTCATACGCGACCGCATTTGGCGCGGACAGAGCCGACGGCGGCAGGTTGAGGATTGCTTCTATGTTGGTCGGGTTGCTGTCGGTGCTGTTGCCGATGGGCATGGTCAGCGGCGGGACGGGGTAATTCGGCTGGCCTGCTTGCTTAAAGGTGGCAGCCACACTGCCGCCGTAGCTGTAGCCGTTGGCAAAAGGGTCGGCTGCGGTGTTGAGAGTCACCGTTCCCACCGCCTCCACAAGCGAATTGAACGTAAGCCCATTAATATCCGTAATCCACATGCTTTGATTGCAGAACACCGATCCATTGATGACCATCGTCGGAGTGGGGTCTATCTCCATGTTCATGTTGTAAAAAATGGCGAACTGGAAGACCGGGATCACGGCCGCCTGAAATGTCTGCTTAACCGTGGCCGGCACGTTGTAGAGCTGGTTTGTTGGCGTGGCAACGGCAATAATCGTGCAATCATTTGCTATGCCATTCAGTCCGGCATATTGCTCGTTCAAATTCTCCCAGTTGGTCTGGCCGATGCTAACGAAAACCTGGCCTGTGTTGCCGCTTGTGTCGCTGAATTTATATCCCACGGGCCAGGTGCTCGTGTCTGGAATCAATACGTTGTAAGTGTTGCTGGTATTCAGATAGCTGTAGAGAAAATCGCGGTTCATCGAGGTGAAGATTTTTTCTGTGGCGGCCTCGGCTGCGGCTTCGGATTTTGTGAAGGTTTCGTTGCGCTGGGTAAGCTTGCTGTTGGTTGAAGACCAAAGCATCACGCCGGCAAAAAGGAGCAGGGCGGCGGTGACAAAGCACAGGGTGATCATCAATGCGAAGCCTGTGTCGCACCGTCGCACCGTTTTAAGCATGGGTTTCATGTGATGGCGTTTAATTTGAGGCCCGCCGCGTTACTCGCGTGTTCAGTTGATAGTAATCATACAAACCGTTGGTGTTGGCGACGTAGGCGATGGGATATTCCCAACGTGAAAACATGAGCGTCAGGTGGACGATGCGGTTGTTGTTGTTGTTCGTCAGGAGGTTGCCCTGAAAATTCTCGCACTGAAAGATTGTGTAGTTGGTGATATAATTGGCGTTGGTGTAAAATCCGTTCACGCTGCCAATGCCGCTACTGCCCGAACCGTCAATGACCAAACCATTTGTCGAAATATTGGCATTTGTAATCTGACAACTGACGAGATTGTTCAACGACTGGTCTTTGTAGAAGATGGTGCCGTAGGTCTCGTCCGACGTGGGGCAGATGTAAAGGGCGCTGCCAATTTGATTGGTGTTGTCCCCGATGATTGAAAACACGCCGCCGCTGTAATTCCCGATATTCACCAGTTTCGCCGACCGCACCTGTTCGCGGATGTAGTTGACCGCCTTGCGGCCGCTGTCGGTGGCCGTCAACTTGGTGGCCGCAAGCGCATAGATCCGCATGGCGAAAAGCTGTATCGCCACCGTCGCAAGAGTCAGCATCGTGAAAATCGCCATCGCGATCCACATTTCCACCAGCGTAAAGCCGGCGGCGCGCGCGCATCGCGCCTGGATTTGGATGGAAGTTCTCATTGGTCGGGTCCGCGATAGGTGACCACGGTATTTGTGAAAATTTTTCCGGTGAGCGGGAATGTCCACGAACAATCCGAGCGGATCATCCGCAATGGCGGGTTGGACTGGACAGTCGAAATCGTGATGATATTGGTTGCGTAAAACGGAGTCCCCGTGGCCGGGACATCCATCGCATAATTTGATCCAGACAACGTGTAGTTAGTCGGCGGCAGTTCGTCTGTCGTCCCTGGACCGTTTGTGTAGGGGAATGCCTCCGCGTTCCATTGCGCGGCCCGCGCCTGCTCCATGCCCTGCGAAGCCATTGACTGCGCCGCAAGCGACATGGAACTCCATTCCGCAATCCGGTTGACCTGCGCGTAGCCGTAAATCAGCCCCGCCATGACCATTGCCAAGATGACCATGGCAATCAAGACTTCTGCCAGCGTGAACGCGGCACATTCTTCGCGCGCTTCATTCCCTCCAAATTGTTTGCAGCGAACCAGCATAACTCAACTCTTTTGACGGCAAAATTCCTCTGACGAACCTGACAGCCATTCTAGCACGCTCCATGCCATATGACAAGCCGCATTCCAGGCACACGGCTTGTCCCGAAAATTGACAATGCGAAGATAATTGGACTGTTTGTGTTAAAACAGTCCGGTCGGCAAGCTGGCCGGGGGCGCCTTCATAAAACTCGTCTCCCGCAAATAAACCGGCTTCAGTGCTTCGCCCGGCAAAAAATCGTTCCGGGCGGCGGCCAGTTTTGCCAGCATCGCCGCGCGCGGGAAAATAGTCCTGCCATTCGGAAACCATCTGGCCGCCTCCCGCCCGGCCAAAACTTCCTTGGCGTCCGCACGCGATTGGATTTCCGCCAAAGGCACAATTTTCAGCGGCTCAATTTCCCGCCAGCCACCGGCTGAAATTTCATACGTCGCCAGATAAAATTCACCCCGCTGCGCATCAACCACCACGTTCACCCGGCCAAAAATATTCTCCGCCTGCGCCTGTGCCGCGATTGCCCCGGTGCTGCTGACGCCGAGCAGTTTGACCTGTCGTGCCAGTTGCCAGCCCTGCGCGATTGAAATCGCCGCGCGGATTCCCGTGTAGGAACCCGGTCCCAGTCCGATGCACAGCACGTCAATATATTCCCGGCTGATTTTCGCCTCCGCCAGGATTTTTAGGATCATGCCGAACGCCGCCGTGCTGCGTCCGCCGGTTTCAACGGCCTCGGCCAGCACGGTTCCGTCACGCGCCACGGCCGCGCTCCGCTGCTCCGATGAAAATTCAAGCGCCAGAATCGTCATAAATGATTTTCCGTTCCGTGTCGCTCACAATTTCAATTTGAATTTTCTTCAAATCGTAAATCGCAAATCGCAAATCGTAAATTCTCTCCGCCCATTCAATCACGCTAACGCCGTCCGGCTGCAAAAATTCAGCGACGCCCGCCGACAAAATCTGTTCCGGTGTTTCCAGCCGGTATAAATCCAGATGAAACAATTTCAGCCGCCCGCCGCCGTATTCGTTCACCAGCGTGAACGTCGGCGAATGAACCCGCGCGGAAACTCCCAGCCCGCGCGCGAGTCCTTTCACAAACTGCGTCTTGCCCGCGCCAAGCTCCCCGGACAGCGCGAACACAAACCCGCTTTGCGCCGCTCGGCCCAGTTTTTCGCCGAGCAGTTCCGTCTCCGCCGGGCTATGCGAAATGAACGTAGCCATGAGCGTTTAGTTTGTGCGAGCCGCCTTTGTCACGGATCAAAATCCCGTCACCTGCGACAATTTTCCCGATGCAGCTCAATCTCAATTTCGGAAATTGTTTCTTCCAGGCATCGAGCAAATTCACCGCGTCTTTGCCGGCGACCGTGAACAGCAACTCAAAATCTTCGCCATCCGTCAGCGCTGCTGCAAACGCGGGTTTGGCTGAAGAACTCTTCCGCGCCGCCAGTTTTGCTTCCCGCGAAATGGGGATTGACGATTTCAGCAGTTCCGCTCCGACGCCGCTCGCTTTCAAAATGTGCGGCAAATCTCCGGCGAGGCCGTCGCTCAAATCAATCATTGCATGAATGGAAAAATGTTCCGCCAGCCAGCGGGCTTCCGCCAGCCGCGGTTCAAACTGAAGATGCTTTCCCGCGAGCGAACCGCCGAGTTCGCCCGTCACAAAAATCGCGTCGCCGACTTTCGCGCCACCGCGCAGAATCTGTTTCCCGCGCGGGATCGCTCCGAGCAGCGCAATGGAAATCAAAATGCGCCCGGGATTCGTGGTCGTCTCGCCGCCGACGATTGCCACGCCGTTTTTTTCTGCCAATGCATTGAGGCCGTCGTAAATTCTGCCGACAAATTCCGCGTCAAAATTTTCCGGCAGCGCGATGGTCACGAGCGCGGCGGTCGGCGTTCCGGCCATCGCGGCGATGTCGCTCAAACAGCGTGCGAGCGCCTTGCGCCCGATTTTTTCCGGCGGCGTTTCGCGGGTGAAATGGATTCCTTCGACAACGGCATCGGTCTTGAACAAAACCAATTTATCCATCGCACCCAAGTCCAGCACCGCGCAATCGTCGCCCGCGCCGGTGACGACATTTTCATTTGTCGGCAGCGATTTCGCCAATTTTGCGATGAGTTCAAATTCGTTCATTTCATTTTGACGCGAAAAATAAAACCGCAAGGTTCGCCGCATTGAACAAGCCGTGCGCGACAATCGGCGCGAGCAGGCTGTCCGTGGTTTCGTAAAGCCACGTCAGCGCCAGCGCAAATGCGAAAAGCGGCACGAACGTGCCCGCGTCAAAATGGATCAGGGCGAACAGCGCGCTCACGCCGAGCCAGGCGGATTTCGGGAAGCCGAGCTGTTTTACGAAGGGGAACAGCACGCCACGGAAAACAAATTCCTCCGCCACCGGCGCGATGGCGACGGCGAACACACCGAGATAAATTTTCAGCCACGCGGTTTTCGCGTCCGCTAACAGCATCACGGCGGCCTGATCTTCCACCGGCCAGCCGATTTTTTTCAGCACCGCGACGGACGCGCCTTGCAGCAGCCACGCGACCGGCAAGATTACGGCCACGACAGCAACAGCCGCGGCCAGGTCGCGTTTTAGATTTGTTCCGCGAAGGCCGAACGCGTCGCGCCAGCGGACTTGGTGCAGCCGCAAAAAAATCGGTATCAGAATCCATGTCGCGCCTTGAAAACCCAATGTGGCGAGCAAAATGTTTCCGAAATCTTCATCCTGCGCAAAACCCTGGATGCGAAATTTGTGCAGCAGGCCGGCGGCTAAAATGCCGAGGCAAAGGCAGGCGAATTGCGCCGCGACAAATTGAATCACGGCTTCGGCCCGCCACGGTTTTTCCGACAGCATGGTTTCAGCTTATCGCGGCGCGGCGCAAAAGTCAGCGTGTTTCGTTTGCTCCGGTTTCATTTGCGCGTATCTTGGCGGCGTGAATTTTACGAACCGTCTCGCCCGCGAAAAGTCGCCCTACCTTTTGCAGCACGCGCACAACCCCGTGGACTGGTTCGCATGGAACGACGAGGCGTTTGAAAAGTCCCGTCGCGAAAGCAAGCCGGTTTTTTTGAGCATCGGCTATTCCACCTGCCACTGGTGCCATGTCATGGAACGCGAATCTTTCGAGGACGAAACCATCGGCAAGTTTCTCAACGAGCATTTCGTGAGCATCAAGGTGGACCGCGAGGAGCGCCCGGACGTGGACAAGATTTACATGACGTTCGTGCAGTCCACGACCGGCAGCGGCGGCTGGCCGTTGAATGTTTTTCTCACGCCTGATTTGAAACCTTTCTACGGCGGCACTTATTTTCCGCCGGACGCGCGCCATGGCCGTCCGAGCTTCCAGCAATTGCTCCGGCAAATCGCGATGCTTTGGCAGGAACGGAAAAATGAAATCGTCGCGTCCGCCGATGAAATTCAAACGCGGCTCGAAGACGTGCTGGCAAATTCCGGCGGCTCAGAATTGATGCCGGCATCGGACGTTTTGAAAAGCGCGGCGGAATTTTTCAAAAACATCCACGACCCGCAAAACGGCGGATTCGGCGGCGCGCCAAAATTTCCGCAGCCGTCAATTCCATCGTTCGTGTTGCGCGCGGCAAAAAGATTTGGCGACAGCGAGGCGGCAAAGATGGTCCTGTTTGCTTGCGACAAGATGGCCGCCGGCGGAATCCACGACCAGCTTGGCGGCGGCTTTTCGCGCTACGCCGTGGATGCCGAATGGCTCGTGCCGCATTTTGAGAAGATGCTTTATGACAACGCGCAGCTCGCGCAGTTGTATCTCGACGCGTTTCTCATGAACGGCGACGCGCGGCACGCGGATGCCGCCCGCGACATTTTGGACTATGTATTGCGCGACATGACGCATTCCGGCGGCGGATTTTATTCCGCCGAGGACGCCGACAGCGAGGGCCAGGAGGGGAAATTTTACTGCTGGACGCAGGCCGAGCTTTCCCGGCTGCTGTCCGTGGATGAATTCAATGTCGCCGCGAAATACTTCGGCATCACAAAGGACGGCAATTTCGTTGACCACAGCCATCCGCAGCCGCTGGCCGGACTCAATGTTTTGAGCGTCGTTGATCCCGTTGTCGCCGCCGGAGACCTGCCATTGCTCGGTTCCGCAAAATCCAAAATGCTCGCCGCACGTGCAAAAAGAATCCGCCCGCATCTCGACGACAAAATCCTCGCGTCATGGAACGGGCTGATGCTCGGCGCGTTTGCGCGGGCCTCCGTGATTTTGGGCGATGAAAACCATCGCTCGGCGGCTGAGAAAAATCTGGCGTTCTTGCGCGAAAAACTTTGGGATGAAAAATCCCTGACGCTTTTTCACCGCTGGCGCGACGGCGAACGCGACAGCGTGCAATTGCTCGAAACCCATGCGTTTCTTTTGTCTGGAGTGATTGATCTGTATGAGGCGACGCTCGCGCCGGGTCATCTGGATTTTGCGATTGAACTGGCAGAGGCGATGCTGGCGAAATTTTATGACGCGGAGAATGGCGGCTTCTGGCAAAGCGCCGCTGATTCAAACGATTTGATTTTGCGCGTGAAGGATGATTACGACGGCGCGGAGCCTTCGGGCAATTCCGTCGCAACGCTCGCGCTGCTGAAACTCGGCGCAATCACGGAGCGGAAGAATTTTACTGAAGCCGCCGAAAAAACCCTTCGACTATACGCGCATCGGCTGCAAAATTTCCCCCAGGCCGTGCCGTTTATGCTGCAAGCGCTGGATTTTTCACTGCAGGAACCGAAGCGCGTGGTTCTCGCCGGCAACAGCAGATCCATAAAATTTCAGGAACTGTTGCGCGCGGCCCACTCGGTTTATCAGCCAGACAAAATCATTTCTGGAAATTCCGGTGCGGTCGGGGAATTCGCCGGGACTTTGCCGGCGAAAAACGAGGCGACGGTATATTTTTGCGCCGGCAATACCTGCCAGCCGCCGACGGATGAAGTTGCGAAAATAAAGGAATTGTTGAAATAGCTTCGCCAGATCAATCCATCGGCCGCGGCTCCGGACTTTCCGGCGGCTCGACGGCTTCCGGCGGTGGCGGACGCTCAAAACGTGCCGGCCGGTTTGGCCCGCCCGGCCGATTCCGACGTTCCGGGCGTTCCGGTCTCTCGCCGCGCGATTGGAACTGGCGCAGCGCGCGGAGCAGCGATTCGATTTCGCGCTCGTCGGCGATCTTTTGCCGTTCGGCGATTTCAACGAGTTCCAAAACTTCCTCCATCCGTTCCAGAGCCTGCCGCAGCGACTCGACGATGTCCGTCACTTCGTTGACGGCGCGGGTGATTCCCGAAATGTCCGGATTATTTCGTCGCGGCGCGGCGTGAAATTTTTCTTCCGGCGGTTCGACGGGCGCGGAATGCGGCTGAAATGGTTTCGATGGCGCGGGACGCACCGGCATTTCCTCGCGCAGGCGGATTGGCGGTTCGATTTCCTGCGGCAATGTGGATGCTTCCGGCTGCGCTGAAACGGCGGCAGGCGGCGCGGGACGGCGGCGTCCGCGTCCCCCGCGATGGCCGCGACGGCGCGGGCGCAAAATTTTTGCGGGCGGCTGACCGCCGGATTCGGGCTGTTGTTCCTCTGGCATTTTGAAATCAGAATGACGCTTCGACGGGCAAATGCAATGGCGAATTATGCGGGGCCGTGGTTTTCCGGACGCGTCGCGGTCATTTTTTCACGAACAGCGCGAGCGAGGCGGTGAAGCCGTGCAGGTAATTTTTGTCGCCGACAGGGCCGATTTCGCCGTTGCAGAAAAAACCGGCGACGCCGAGCGGGCCGATTTCCTTCTGCACAAGTTCGGCGTCGTGATCCGGCGTGCCGAAGAGATTTTTCCCGCGCCCGTTGCAACAGCACAGACAGCCGCCGTAAATGGTCGCGCCGCCGATTTTCGCCTTCGCGCGTTCCAGCAGTTCGCGCATATCCTCGCTCGCCGCCGCCGCGTCGCGCCGCTGGAACTGCATCGTCTGCCCCGCGCGCGGCATCGCGCCGACCGCCAGCACGCCGGAATTCGGGTCGCCGCCGATGAGCTGGCGCACAAGAAAATCGCCGCGATGAAAATCTTCGAGGTATTCGTTCACGACGAGGCCGATGAAAAGATTCCCGCGCGCCTTCTGCTGGTCTGCGGGCGAAAGTTTCTGGACCGTGTCGGCAAGAACCGCGTATGCGGGGCGGTTGGCGATCTGGTGAATCAGGTTTTGCTCGACACGCGTGAGCGTCCAGGTGTCGCCGATGGGCGTGCAGCCTTGCGAAATGACGCCGGACAATTTCACGTCGCCGCCGACTGAGATGGCCACGCCGCCGTCATCGAAAACCTCGCCGTTCAGGTAAACCTGCGTCGTCTGCTCGGTAAAAATCCCGCTCGCGAGCCCGCCAAACGTCGGGAGCGGCGCGAACGATTCGTTCCACGAGTGGATCCAGCTTTCCGCATCGAGATGAAACGGGTCAATGAATGTAAGCCAGCCGTTGGTTTTATTCAGCGCGACGCCGGATTCCGTCTGCCAATAATTTTGGCTGTCTGCCGCCAGGACCTGTTCCTGCGTGAAACGAAAACCTTTCAATTGCCCGCCGGGCAGCGAGTAAAGCGCGAGGACGATGCCGGTGGCATTTTCAATTTCGCGCGAACCGGCGACGAGACTGGTGCTCGAACAGCCCGCGAGCAGCGGAATCCGCGCGTGAACCCGCAAAATTTCCAGCGTGGCCTGCGCGTTCGGAAAGAATTTCGGCGTCATGAAGACGAGGCCGAGCGAAACCGGGTGTGCGCCAAGTTTTGCGCGTAATTTTTCCGCCCACAGGCGCAGGCCGTCTTCGTCAAAATCGCCCTGCCAGTGGTCGGCGACTGAAAATTCATCATTCATCAATCCAGCTTAACTCCGCCGGGCGCGATTGCAAATTTTCTGCGCGCAGAAACGGATTTTGTTTCAGCGCGAGTTATCGGTTATGCTGTCGACGGATGGTTTCAAACGCAGCCGAACAAAATCCGCAATCCGCAATCCGCAATCCGCGATTACCGGAATTGCTCGCGCCCGCCGGCGATTGGGAATGCGCCAAGGCCGCCGTCGAAAACGGCGCGGACGCGATTTATTTCGGCCTCGAAAAATTCAACGCCCGGATGCGTGCGCATAATTTCACCGAGGCCGATCTGCCGAAGCTGATGGAATTTCTGCACCGGCGCGGTGTGAAAGGCTACGTCACATTCAACATACTTGTCTTTGAAAATGAACTGGCCAATGCGGAAAACTATCTGCGTGCCATCATTGCCGCCGGCGTCGACGCGGCGATTGTGCAGGACGTGGGAATTTGCCAGCTCATCCGAAAACTGCCGCCGGATTTTCCGATCCACGCCTCGACGCAAATGACTGTCACCAGCGCGGTCGGCGTGGAATTTGCCCGCGAACTCGGCTGCAATCTTGTCGTGCTCGCGCGCGAGTGTTCGATTGCCGAAATAAAAAAGATGAATTTCGCACTTCGCACTTCGCACTTCGCACTTCCTCTTGAAGTTTTCGTTCACGGTGCGTTATGCGTCGCCTATTCCGGCCAATGCCTGACGAGCGAATCGCTCGGCGGACGCTCGGCCAATCGCGGCGAATGCGCGCAGGCGTGCCGGATGCCGTATGATTTGATTTCGGACGGCAAACAGGTTCCCCTCGGAGACAAACGCTATTTGTTAAGCCCGCAGGATTTGTCCGGGCTGGAAGTCTTGCCGGATTTGGTTCGCGCCGGGGTCGCCTCGCTAAAAATTGAAGGCCGTTTGAAGTCGCCGGAATATGTCGCCAGCATCACGCGCGTCTATCGTGCTGCGCTCGACAAATTACTTTTGAACTTCGGAGACGTGGAGACGCGTCGTAATGAAAATGATTTGTCCGGCTCGGCGTTTCCGCGCCCTAGCGGTGAATCAAAATACGAACTGGAAATGGCCTTTTCGCGCGGTCTGTTCACCGGCTGGTTCGACGGCACCAACAACCAGCAGCTCGTCCACGCCCGCTTCGGCAAAAAGCGCGGCGTGTTCCTCGGCGAAGTCACGCGGGTCGAGAATGAAAAAGTTTTCCTGAAGCTCGAAGCTCCTCTGAAACGTGGCGACGGTGTTGTGTTCGATGCTGGCAGACCTGATGAAAACGAGGAAGGCGGTCGTGTTTACGAAATTCAAATTTCAAATCATAAGACTCAAAACTCCGGCGAGTCTGCATTGGAGTTTGGTTACGGCAACATTGATTTCAACCGCATCCACGTTGGCGATAAATTGTGGAAGACAAACGATCCTGAACTCGACAAGCGCCTGCGCCAAAGCTTTGCCGGTGACGCCCCGCGCTTTCAACGGCCCGTCGAAATGGAAGTTCACGGCCTCGTCGGCAAACCGCTCACACTCATCGCCCGCGACGAAGAGGGTCATGTCGTCCAGCTTGATTCCGCGATGCCGCTGGCCAAGGCCAAAAAACAACCGCTCACAATCGAACGGTTGCGTGAACAACTGGGCCGCCTCGGCGGAACGCCGTTCAAGCTGGGCGAATTGAAGAATTTTCTGACGGTCGAAGTCATGCTGCCGATGAGCGAACTGAACCGCCTGCGCCGCGAGATCGTCGGCCAACTGGAAAAACTCCGCGCTCAGCCAAAACGCTGGCAATTATATGTCCACAGAGACGCAGAGATACAGTGTTCATTTACTTCCTCTGCGTCTCTGCGTCTCGGAGGCAAATCTGAAGCTTCGGAACTGATCGTCCTCGTCCGCAGCCTGCAACAGCTCGAAGCCGCGTTGAAATGCGGCGTGCGGACGGTTTATTGCGAGTTTGAAGACCCGAAAAAATATCGCGAGGCGGTAACAATGTTTCATACGACGCGCGGTTGCAGCGAGCCTCAAAGCTCAATCTGGGTTGCACCTCCCAGAATTTTCAAAACGGGCGAAGAGTGGATTTTGAAACAAGTCCTTTCATCAAACGCCGACGGCTACCTTGTCCGCAATTACGACCATCTAAAATTTTTCGCCGGTTGCCGAAAGCGGGGAGATTATTCATTAAACATAGCCAACCGGCTTGCGGCAGATTATTTCAAAAATGCATTTGGCTTGGAAAGCATCACGCCGTCCTACGATTTGAATTTCACGCAGCTCGAAGCGTTGTTGCAGGCCGCACCGCCGGAATGGTTCGAGGTCACAATCCACCAGCACATGCCGATGTTTCACATGGAGCATTGCGTCTTTTGCGCGTTTCTTTCGCGCGGCACGGACTACACGAACTGCGGGCGGCCGTGTGACACGCACGTCGTCAAGCTCCGCGACCGCGTCGGCGCGGAGCACGCGCTCAAGGCGGACGCCGGCTGCCGCAACACGGTGTTCAACTCGCAGACGCAGACCGGCGCGGAATACATTTCCAAGATGATCGAACTGGGCGTGCGGAATTTTCGCGTGGAATTTCTGGATGAAACGCCGGAAACCGTCGAACGCACCATCGCGAAATACCGGCAGCTTTTGCGCGGGGAAATTGACGGCACGCAACTGTGGCGGGAGTTGAAGCTAATGAACCAGCTCGGCGTCACTCGCGGGCAAATCGCGAAGTAAGCCGTTTCACTTCTGCCACGGCGCGATTTTTTCGTCCGCCCAGATTTTCGCCACGTCCTGACGTTCGCGCACGGCGGCAAATTTTTTGCCGTTCACCAAAACTTCAGTGGCCAGCGGACGCGCATTGTAGTTTGAACTCATGACCGATCCATAAGCGCCCGCGCTTAACAAAGCGATGGCGTCGCCCTCGCCCAGTTTTGGCAGCGGACGGTCTTTGCAAAAATAATCGCCGGATTCGCAGATGCCGCCGACGACATCGGATGAAATCATCGCGCCGCCTTTTTTCGCAAGCGGAACGATTTCATGATAAGAATCGTAAAAGGCCGGACGGATGAGATCGTTCATCGCGGCGTCCACGATGACGAAATTCTTTTTCCCGGTGCGCTTCACATATTCGACGCGCGTTACGAGAATGCCCGCGTTGCCGACGATGAAACGCCCCGGCTCAATGAGGATTTTCAATCCCAGAGGCCGCAACAACGGCAGCAGCGCCTTTGCATAAGTCGCAGGTGTCAAAATACCCTTCGCAGCGGAAGTTTTCCACCAATCTGGCGAGCCGCTTGCCAGCGCCGAACGGTAAATGATTCCCAACCCGCCGCCGGGGCTGAAAAATTCCAGGCCATGTTTCAAAGCCAGCTTGTGAACAAGCGGAGTGACTTTTTTTATGGCCAGTTCGTAAGGAGTGGTCTGGGTCAATTGCGACCCGATGTGCATTTGCACACCGCGCAGCCAGATATTCTTCAATTTGCCGGCGCGAGCATAAACGCCTTCAACCTGCTCAAACTGGATTCCAAATTTGTCAGCATAAGTGCCGGTGGTGATTTTTGAATGCGTATGCGCGTCAATGTTCGGGTTTATCCGCACGGCGATTGGCGCGATTTTTTTGAGCCGCGCGGCGATGCGGTTGATGCGCGCAATTTCCGGCTCGCTTTCGACGTTGAACGAATAAATTCCCTTGCGCAGTGCAAATTCAATTTCAGCTTCGGTTTTCGCCACGCCTGCAAAAACGCACAGGCGCGGGTCGCCGCCCGCCGCGATGACGCGCTGCAATTCGCCCGCGCTCACCACGTCAAAACTGCTGCCGAGATCGGCCAGAGTGCGCATGACGGCGAGATTTGAATTCGCCTTCATCGCGAAACAAATCATGTGGTCGAGCGGCGCGAGCGCGGAATCCAGCTTCTGAAAATGATCCGTCAGCGTCCGCTGCGAATAGACATAGAGCGGCGTGCCGAATTTTTTTGCGAGCGTCTCGACGGCGACGCCTTCACAAGACAGTTTGTCACCGACGTAGCGAAAATCGTGCATAAAGGATTATTTTAGGGTTCAACGGGCAAAGTTCAAGTTCAGGAAATGAAAAGCCCGCCGGAGGAATCCGGCGGGCTTGGAAATTATTTTGACTTACGGCTCGGCCAGGATTGCGGCGCGCTGCTTGTGATATTCCTCCGGCGAAACCTGGTCGGCCATGTATTTCGCCAGCAACGCCTGAAGTTGCGCCTGTTTGTCCGCCGAAATCGGCGGCGGCGGCACGTCAATCGGCTTCAAGCCGAGGTCTTTTCCGGGATAATCCACGTTGGCTGGCGGCATTTGGGGCGCGGCGGCAGCGGGAGCCTGAACCGGGGCGGCTTGCATCGGCGGAGTTTCAACCACAGGAGCGGCTTGTGCCGGCACGGCGGCGGTTGGCGCAATTGTGATCACCGGCAGCGTCACCGAATTTGTGGCAGCTTCCTGCGCGTCCAGTTCCTGCATTTTTGCATCCAGCGCGGCGCGGACGGCGGCCTGCGCATCGTTGTCTGCAGGCATGATCGCGGGCGCGGGCTGTGTTTCAGCCGGGGTGGTTGCCGCAGGTTGCGCTTCAGATGTCGCGGGAATTGTCGTGACGGCTGCTGGCGGGGCAGGTTGCTCCTGTGCCGGTGCGGAAGGAGTGACGACAGCCGCCGGCGGCGGCACTTCCGCGTTTGTGGCTTCTTGCGCGTCCAACTCCTGCATCTTCTCCTCCAACGCCGCGCGGGCGGCGGCCTGCGCGGGATTGTCATCAGCGCGCGCGGAAATAAAACCGGCGCAAACGGCGGTTGCGCAGAACAGCGGCAGGAACTTGGAAAATTGCATGATGCTTTTTACGTCAACTTCGCTTCAGATGCAACTGCTTTCCTGCCGGTTACAAACAGTTTTTTCCAGACGCCTCCAAACGGATAACCCGCCACCGACCGCAATAAAATCCCGCGCACCTCCGCACGCGTGATTTTTATCCGCTTTTGCGGGTCGAGAATGCCGCCCTCGCGCAGGCGCGAAATGGTTTTTGCGCCGATCAAGACCGGCCACGCGCACGCCAGCCGCACCCGGATCTGGCCGCGCGGAATCGAGTTCGTGTATTTCCAGCCCGCCGCCAGGTGTGACTCCGCCAGATCGAGATAGGAATTGTAGAGCGGACGGAATCTGGCTTCGTTCGTGGGCGACAACAAATCTTCCGGCGACAATCCCGCTTCCACCAACTTGTCCTTCGGCAGATAACAGCGGCCATTCCGCAAATCATTCGGCAGGTCGCGCAAGATGTTCACCATCTGCAATCCCTTGCCGAAACGGATGCCGTCGGCGATGAATTGGATCTCATCCAGCTTCGTGTCCGGGAACAAATGCGCCCGGCAAATCTTCGTCCAGAATTCGCCCACGCAGCCGGCTACGCGAAAGGTGTAATCGTCCAGTTCCGCCGCCGTTTCCAGCGCGACGATGTTTGGAGCGCGGCTGTCCCCAGCCGCAGCACTTGATAAATTATTCGGAGATGCGGCGGGTGAGGACACCCGCGCTCCGGCGGAAAATTTTCCAAACCGTCGCAAATCCAATTCCTGTCCGCTCGTGATCGTGTCGAGAACGAAACGAATTAATTTCTGGTCGGCTTCGGAAAGATTTTGCAGAGCGGACAGACTCGCCTCGACTTTCTCCAGCAACAATTTTTCAGCGGACAAATTCTGTTGCTTCGCCAGCTCCCCAAAATTCAGCGTCGCGGAAGATTGCCCCAAAATCCGCTCGCGGAGTTTTTGCAACGCATCAAGCCGTTGCGCCAGCGGGACGATTTCCGTGTCCGCGACGGTGTCGGTCGTGCGCGCGAGCAGGTAGGCCAGGCCGATCTGCGGGCGCACGCGCGCGGGCAGCACGCGCAACGTCAGGTAAAACGAGCGCGACGTCGCCTTGAGCAGATCATTCAATGCTTCGGTCATCGTCCGCAACAGCATAAAACTTCCAGCCGTTCACGCCAGATAAACCCGGAACAGTCTGCGGATTTGCCGGAAAAAGTTTTGCCTTCGTAGGCTGAAGACTGCATTCGCGACCTCAACAAAGGCATTCGCAGACCAAGGTTTTGCATCCCCAACCTGAACATTTGCATCCGATACCTGACCAATTATTCCTACAACATTGATTCGTGACAATGATAGCAAACTGCTTGGCAGAAACCAATTGATTTTTGGTGTGTGTGTTGGTGGATAAGCGAGAAAGCGACGAAGAAAGCGACTGTGGAACGGGTGGCGGAACTGGCGATGCGGCTGGGCGGGAAGCATCTGGCCGATTGGGGAGCGCGACCGTCCCGGCTGCCGTTTTCGGCGTCGCGCCGGAAACCCGTCAGGTTATGGCGAATCATGTTAACATTGGAACGGCAAAACAGGAGGTTTTTTGGGGTTTTGGCTTGTTTTTTGGCCAAAATGATGCCGCCGGATGATTTTTCGGCGTGTAAGAATGGTTTCCACGTGTGTAAGAATGGTTTCCACGTGTGTAAGAATGGTTTCCACGTGTGTAAGAATGGTTTCCACGTGTGTAAGAATGGTTTCCACGTGTGTAAGAATG
>Ga0181529_10002475_pt1 | contig 22123 bp, 21 predicted proteins | sample PEATcosm2014_Bin_36_FD_119763 | JGI IMG/M metagenome (GOLD analysis project Ga0181529, IMG submission 119763) | Peatland microbial communities from MTU Mesocosm Facility, Houghton, MI, USA - PEATcosm2014_Bin10_30_metaG | ecosystem: Environmental > Terrestrial > Soil > Wetlands > Peat | place... | reverse complement strand
TCGAGTACCGCATCCCGATTGCCGGGCCGGTCATGTTCTCCATCTTCGACGACTTCAACCTGGACGTGGCCACCAACAAGGGACAGCTGAAGCAGAGCATTCAAGGCTTTGAATCGCTGACCTCCCCGCTCTATGGCTGCCAGACGCTGAAGCTGGCTACGAACAGCTCCGGTGAGCAGTATTGCGAAAGCTCGATCCAGGGCACCATGGTGGGCTTCCAGCGCGATATCCGTCCCATTACCGGCACCAACTTTGTGCCCCGTATGTCGATGGGTGGCGAGCTTTCGGTCATCATGCCGATTGTCAACGCACCGTTCCGGCTGTATTACGCCTACAACCCGCTGCGCCTGTACGAGCGTCCCTACTGCAACGACGGCGTGGGCGTACACCAGAGCAGCTGCTCGGGCGAGTTGATTACGCGCGCCATGTTCCCGGTAGGCGGCGCGGGTGACTACACGTACGCGGAGGCCATCCAGGCCTACGGCAGCCGTTACCTGTTCCGGGAGCCGCGCAAGACCTTCCGGCTTACCATCTCCACCACCTTCTAGCTGAAGTTTCGACCTCAGCCGAGAGCAAGCAAAGGCCGCCTTACGGGCGGCCTTTTTGCGTTCGTCGCACAATGGCGGATAAGTGCGGATTTAGAGGATGAATTCATGAATTCGAGGTTTGACGCTCCTACCTGAGGCTCCTATAATCCATCTAGTTCCTGTTGATGGCCGTAGATCGCGTAGACGCGCTAAGCCAGCGGGTGTGGAGTTTCGCCCGAGGGCCGCAAGGCACGAGATCGAAAGGCACGGATTTGTTTGCGCAACGCGTCTACAAGTTATTACAGGGATTCCGAAGGAGCTTTAGATCAAAATGAAGCGTACGCTCGCAATCGTTGCCATGCTGGCCTCGGGGTTTGTCCTGAGCGCCACTGCTCAAACTCCGGCCGCCGCTACCACCACGAAGGTTGCCGTTATCGCCTTCCGTGATGCGGTATTCCGCACCAATGAAGGCCAGCGCGACCTCGCCGACCTCGAGAAGAAGTTCCAGCCCCGCATGCAGACCCTGCAGAAGCTCAGCGATGAGATCGAAGGCCTGTCGAAGCAGCTGGAAGCCCAGGGCGACAAGCTGGCTCCGGCCGAGCAGCAGAGCCGTGCCGCCGCCATCGAAGCCAAAAAGAAGCAGGCTCAGCGCGACTACGAGGACTACCAGAACGACTCCCAGCAGGCCCTGCAGGCTCTCTATGCGGATCTGTCGCCGAAGGTCTACGACGTTCTGCGCGCCTACGTGGAGTTGCAGGGCGTGACGGTAGTCATGGACAGCACCACGCTGCTCTATGCCAACCCCGCCACCGACATCACCAAGGCCATCATGGATGCCTACAATGTGAAGTCGGGCGTCCCGGCGCCTCCGGCCGCTCCCGCAGCGGCTCCCAAGGCTCCCGCGGCTCACTAACCCCACGCTCCCAAGAGCATGCACAGAAGGCCCCGCTTTGGCGGGGCTTTTTGTGGTTCTGGGGGCAAATAATATAGCAGCGTCAGATTTCAAATGCTGAGGGCAATTTGGAGCTGTTTGGCGCGGATTTGAGATTATCTGTGGAAAAAACTGTGGATCGCTTTTAGAAAGAACAAAACTTTGGGCATATTTTGGGCCTTGCCAAAAGAAAAAGCTTAATGGTACACGCTGTAAGTACTGTTATATCAACTAATTGAAGAGTTGAAATCGAAGCCATCCGGCCCTTGACACAGGGCCGGGAGCTTGACTTGCAAATGAGGAGGTTTCCACAGGTCCAATTTCAGAAGGGAACGAAAGTATTATGCCCAAAGTAGAACCAAAGCTACGTGCCTAATTTGTCGAGGGGTTACTTTGCCGAATCTTCGCCAATACGAAGAACAGCGAGGAAGGCTTCCTGCGGAATATCCACCTTGCCGATACGCTTCATTCGCTTTTTGCCTTCTTTTTGCTTTTCCAGCAGCTTGCGCTTGCGGCTGATGTCGCCGCCGTAGCACTTGGCCAGCACGTTCTTGCGCAGGGCGGTTACCGTCTCACGGGCCACCACCTTGGCGCCAATGGCGGCCTGGATGGCCACCTCAAACTGCTGGCGGGGGATGAGCTCGCGCATCTTGGAAACCAGCGCCCGGCCCCGTTCGTAGGCAAAGTCGTGGTGGACGATGATGGAGAGCGCGTCCACCGGCTCGCCGGAGACCAGGATGTCCATCTTGACCATGGGCGAGACCCACTCGCCGGCCAGCTGGTAATCGAGCGAGGCGTAACCGCGGGAGATGGATTTGAGCCGGTCGTAGAAGTCGAGCACGATCTCGTTCAGCGGCAGCTCGTAGGTGATCAGCACGCGGGTAGGCGTTACGTACTCAAAGTTGAGCTGCTTGCCGCGCTTCTCTTCAACGAGCTTGAGGATGCCGCCGACGTACTCCTCATTGGTGAGGATCTTGGCGGTGATCACGGGCTCGCGAATGGCCTTGATGCTGGTGACCTCAGGCCAGCGCGAGGGGTTATCCACCTCCAGCACCGAACCGTCGGTCATCTCAATGTGATAACGCACGCCGGGTGCGGTGGTAATCAGTTCCAGCTCGTACTCGCGCTCCAGGCGCTCCTGGATGATCTCCATGTGGAGCAGGCCCAGAAAGCCGCAGCGGAAGCCAAAGCCCAGCGCTACCGAGCTCTCCGGCTCAAAGAAGAAGGAGGCGTCGTTGAGGCGCAGCTTCTCCAGCGCATCGCGCAGCAGGGTGTGCTCGTGGGAGTCCACCGTATAGAGACCGCTGAAGACCATCGGCTTGATGTCTTCAAAGCCGGCCAGCTGCTCGGTGGCGGGGTTGGCGTCGTCGGTAACGGTGTCGCCAATCTTGGTGTCAGAGACGTTCTTGATGGTGGCGGCAAAAAATCCCACTTCGCCAGCCGAGAGTTGGCCGATCTCCACCGGCTTGGGGCAGAGCACGCCCATGGACTCCACTTCGTGGACAATTCCGTTGGACATGAAACGGATGTTCTGACCCTTGCGCAGGGTGCCCTGCATGACACGCACCAGGACAATGACGCCGCGATAGGGATCAAACCAGCTATCGAAGATCAAAGCTTGCAAAGGGGCATCAGGATTGGCAACAGGCGGAGGCAGGCGCTGAACAATGGCCTCCAGAATCTCTTCCACGCCCTGGCCGGTCTTGGCGCTCACGGCGATGGCGTCGGTGGCGTCCAGCCCGACGGCCTGTTCAATGGCTTCCTGGGTGCGCACAATGTCGGCCGAAGGCAGATCGATCTTGTTGATGATGGGAATGATTTCAAGGCCATGATTGATGGCCAGATACGCGTTGGCTAGCGTCTGCGCCTCCACGCCCTGGCTGGCGTCCACCACCAGCAGAGCGCCCTCGCAGCTGGCCAGGGAGCGCGAAACCTCATAGCTGAAGTCCACGTGACCGGGGGTGTCGATCAGGTTCAGCTGATAGATGTTGCCATCCTTGGCCTTGTAGGCCATGCGCACGGCGTGGGCTTTGATGGTGATGCCGCGCTCGCGCTCCAGATCCATGGCGTCCAGCACCTGCGCCTGCATCTCGCGTTGGGTGACGGAGCCGGTGAGTTCAAGCAGACGATCGCTCAACGTCGACTTACCGTGGTCGATGTGGGCAATAATGGCGAAATTTCGGATGAATCTGGATTCCATAAAGGCTGGCGGGGGCATGATTTGCGCACCGAAACGCGCATAGCCTCTATGGCATAGCTTATCATCGGCATAGTGTCTTTCGTCCGATTCCATCTTCCGGTCAGGTCCGGCTCCGGCCCATGCTGGACCAGGCGCGTCCTTGCAGGCGCCTGCAGTGTTGGCTTTGCCCTTTGGTTGGTAGGTTGTGCGCCCACGGAGCCGGTGACGCCGCCCCAGGGCAACCAGTCCCAGGCCACCGCCCCCGCGTTGAACGCTCCAGTTCCCAAGCCACCCGCACCCATAGCGCAGACCGGCAAACCGGCCGAGCAGCGCCTGCGGGTGCTTATCCAGCAGGTGGATCAGGCCTACGCGCTGGGCGAGTCGGAATATCGCAAAGGACGTCTGGTTGAAGCCAAGGCCGCGTTTGATCGCGCCGTGGACCTGATGCTGGAGAGCGGTCTTGACATCAAGACGCATCCGCAACTGGAAGACGAGTTCAATCGCATTCTGGATCAGGTGAGCGGGCTGGAGATGGAAGCCCTGAAGCGTGGCAACGGCTTTGCCGCGCAGGAAGAAGAGACGCCTGCCGATGCGGCGGCCGACGTGACCTTCAAGGTGGACCCGGCCTTCCTGGCCAGGGCGCAGGCCGATCTGGCCACCACCAAGTCGGATCTTCCGCTGGTGGTGAACGAATACGTTGCTTCCTACATTAATTTTTTCGCCAACACCAAGAAGGGCCATTACACCCTGTTGCACTCGTTGCAGCGCGCGGGTCGCTACAAGGCGATGATTCAGCGGGTCATGGCGGAAGAAGGCGTGCCGCAGGATCTGATCTACCTGGCGGTGGCGGAATCCGGATTCAACCCGCGGGCTGTTGGTCCCATGACCAGGTCCGGCGGCAGAGCGGGCGGCATGTGGCAGTTCATGCCTTCGGGCAACTACGGGCTGGTGCGCAATTCGTATGTAGACGAGCGCTTCGATCCGGAGAAGAGCACCCGCGCCAGCGCCCGCTACATGAAGTTCATCTACGATCAGCTGGGCGACTGGTATCTGACCATGGCCGGCTATAACTGGGGCGCTGGCAACGTGCAGCACGCGGTGGAGAAGACCGGCTACGCCGACTTCTGGGAACTCTACCGTCGTCATAATCTGCCCGCTGAGACCGCCAACTACGTGCCGGAGATTCTGGCCGCCATCATTGTGGCCAACAATCCCACCAAGTATGGGCTGGACGATCTCACCTTCGATCCGCCGATCCTCACCGATACGGTGGCCATCAACTACTCCATCGATCTGCGTCTGGTTTCGGATCTGGTGGGCACAACGGTGGAAGATCTCGAGGCCCTGAATCCGAGCCTGCTGCATCGCGTGACGCCGCCCGACGCCAACTTCGATCTGCACCTGCCCGCGGGCACGGCCACCTTGTATGAGCAGCGAGTCGCCGCAATTCCTGAGTCGCATCGCAATGCATGGCGTTACCACCGGGTGGTTGAGGGAGAATCGCTGGCGTCGATTGCGCGCGAGTTCCACGTGGGCGCGGCGCAGTTGGCCGATGCCAACCAGATGCACGAAGACGATGAGGTGAAGGACGTTGAAGCCGTGGTTGTGCCCCAGGTCCCGGTGACCGTGACCACCGCGCATGCGCGGCCTTACACCACTCGCAAGGGCGACTCGCTGGTGACCATCGCCGATCGCTTTGGTGTATCGCTGACGCAGTTGCGGCAATGGAACAAGCTGCCCGGCACCGGCGTGAAGATGGAGGCAGGGCGTAAGCTGATCGTGGCTGAGCCTGCCAACGTGACGCGGGCCACGGGATCACGCCGGCACAGCGCCGCAAGCGTTTCCGTGGAGAGCAGCGCACCTGCATCCACAAGCAAGAAGACCCACGCGGCAAGCGGCAAGCAGAGCGCGCCTGCGGAGAGCACAAAGTCGAAGCACCCAACGGCGAAGGGCGCGGCCTCGAAGAGCGCTACGTCGAAGAGCGCATCGTCAAAGAGTACAACCGGCAAGCCCGCGCAATCCAAAGCCGCGCCGGCCGCGGGCAAGAGCAGAGCACACAAGACCGCGTCCAAACAGAAAAGCGCGCAGTAAATTGAAAAAAGGTTGCCTGGATTTGATTCCCCACTTGTTTTTGCAACAATTTAGTTGCAATCTATAGTTAGACTGACTCCGCAAGCGATGCATGCGTGTTGCGTTGCCGTGGAGAGCAGAACGTGGACAGCGGTGATCCGCTGGAGGCAATCGGATGGAAGAAGTGTACGGTATGTATGCGATGAGTGCTGGCGACTCGTTTGAGGAGCCGAAAGAGCTGGATCCCGATCAGGCCGCGGACCTTGCCGATGATGACGAAGACGGAGAAACCGCCAGCATCGTAACCTCTTCGGACGACGACGTTGTACTCGAAGAAGCAGTGGTTCTCGTGATTCCCGATGCGGAGCCTGCCCCGGTGGCGAAGAAGGCCAGAAAAGCCAAGAAGGCCGTCAAGGTCGCCAAGCCTGAGAAGGTCGCCAAGGCCGAGAAGATCGTGAAGGCCGAGCAGAAGACAGCTCCGGCTAAGAAGGCGAAGAAGGCCAAGAAAGATAAAAAGGCCGACAAGAAGATCGCGAAAAAGGTTGAGGCCGAGAAGGCCGCAAAGAAGTCCGCCGCCAAAAAGAACTCCACTGACGCAAAGGGCGGAAAGGCTGCGGCGAAGAAGGCCGCGGCTGGCAAGAGCGTCAGCAAAACCACCAAACGAGGTAATAAGTTGGCAGTCAAGAAAGCAGCAAAGAAGGCGCCCGCCAAGAAGGCCGCAGTGAAGAAGGTTGTTGCCAAGAAGGCACCTGCGAAGAAGGCCGTAGCGAAGAAGGTCGTGGCCAAGAAGGTTGTGGCCAAGAAGGCTGTCGCCAAGAAGGTACCGGCCAAGAAGGCTGTTGCCAAGAAGGCTGTTGCCAAGAAGGCACCCGCCAAGAAGGCTGTTGCGAAGAAGGCTGTCGCCAAGAAGACTTCTGCCAAAAAGTAGTACGGCAACCATCCACCAAGGCAAGCAAAAAAGCCCGGCATTGCGCCGGGCTTTTTTGCGTTCCTTTTCTGGTTGGGATTCTTGAACGGTGAAGTGCTCAGGTGCTCTACTACAGCAATTCAGAAAATGCTTCTAGGTCTTCGTTCGTTTGATTTCGTACCCATGCTGGGTGCCCCAGGTCTCGCTTTTGAGACCTGGGAAGCCGAGATGCGAAGGTACAAATTCATGCTGTCAGAGACCTATCCGGGAAGTCCCGTCTTGAGCTGATCGAAGTGGGCGCGCTGATGACGCCGGTAGTCGGTGAGCAGAAAGCCCAGCGTAATGGGTTCGTTGCCATTCACGGTGCACTCCGCGGCCAGCCTCTCCTGCGGAATGCGGTCCACCAGGGCCATCAGGATCTCATGCTCCACGCGCCACCACTTCACCAGCGTCTCCCACTTCTGATCGCCGTAGCCGTGCGCTTCCACCCACAGCTCCTGCGCGTACCCTGGGCCAGTGTAGCTGCCATCCAGCGAGGCGCACACAATGCGTTGCCGGTTGTTGGCGCAGGAGTCCATCAGATGGCCCAGAATCTGACGCCTGGTCCACCCTCCCTCGCGCCACGGGACACCTGCCAAAGATGCAGGCACGGTGCCAAGTTCAACGGAGAGAGCTTCCATCGCAGAACGAAACTGGCGGGCCAATTCAGTGGGCATTGCCGTCTCCTTGCTTCCGCAACACATGGTTCGATGCGAGCACAGCCTAAATCAGTTTGTCGCCGAGCCCTTGGGCGCGGGCAGCGCTGCCAGCACGTCCGTGGAGGCCGAGGCTGGATTCACCTTGATCCACACCTTGGCGATCCTGCCCTCTGGATCGATGAGAAAGGTGTTGCGCATGGCCATGGTAATGCCCATGTGCTCGCCCAGGGTGCCGTAGGCTTTGGTTACCTCGTGGGTGGTATCGGCCAGCAGGCGGAAGGTAAGCCCTTCCTTGGTGCAGAACTGCTTGTGGCTGTCAGCGGAGTCTACGCTGACGCCCAGAATCACCGCCTGGCGCGCTTCAAACCGCGCCAGGTCGCGCTGGAAGTTGTGCGCCTCAATGGTGCAGCCGCTGGTCATGTCGCGCGGGTAAAAGTAGAGCACCACCCACTTGCCGTGGAAGCTGTTGAGCGAGATCTGGGAGCCATCCTGCGAACCCAGCGTGAAGGTGGGCGCCTTTTGTCCCACGGCGGGGAGAGCCGCGTCGGTTTGCGCAGTGAGGAGAGCCGGCGCCAAAGCCAGCCCAGGGGCGATGCTGAGAGCAAGCCCGAAGAGTACCGAGGAAAACAGTTTCATGTGGACCTCCGAGGTTTAGATGCGGGAGCCTGGGGAAAGGCTCCTGCGCTCAGTATCCTCGTGGGACGGCCACAATGGCAATGCCTGATTGACGAGCGCGGTCCAGCAAGCCCTCGCGATCAAACAGCAAGGTGCGACCGGCCTCTACCGAAAGGCAGGTGGCTCCGGCGCCGATCATGGCGTCGATGGTGGGCAGGCCGATCACCGGCACGTCAAAGCGCATGTCCTGGTTGGGCTTGGCTACCTTCACCACGGTCAGCGCTCGCTCCAGGGTGCTGGCGTCGCCCTCCAGGGTGCTCATCAGCCGCCCAGCGCGCTCAATGGTGGCGTCGGTACCCTCCATGGCCTCCACGGCCACACAGGCTTGCGCAGCCACCACCACGGTCTGGCCAATATCAAAGCCGGCCAGCGCCTTGGCCACGCCCAGCCCGTACTCGATGTTGCGGCGCTCGTCTTCCGTGGGCTGGCGCTCGGTGAGCACGCCCTCCTGGGCCAGGAGCGGCTCCAGGTACGCCGTGGAGCTGATCAGCTCAATGCCCTCGTCGCCCAGCACCTTGGCCACCGCACCCAGCAGCATGTCGGTGGAGCGCGTGCTCAGGTTCATGAGCAGTTTGGCGAGTTTCCAATCGGGGCGAATGGCGGAAAAAATCTGCTTGTGCTTCACCTGACCGGCCATCACGGCATGGGCCACGCCGTGCTTCTGGAAGGTATCGATGAGCTTGGAAAGCTCGCCCAGAGAGAGCCAGAAGACAGTAATGCCGGCGTCGGCCGCGGCGCGAGCCTCAATCTCCGGATCGGTTTCTTCCTTGATGGCGGCAACCACCACTGAGATGCCCTGCGCGCGTGCCGCGTCCAGCAACAGGAAAGGGAAGCGGCCGTTGCCGGCAATGAGGCCGAGATTCATGCAAAACTCCTGAGGATCGGTGCGCTCCTGTGCGTAGAACCGTGCGCAGCGTGCTTGTGTGTGGAAACCTGCGCTGCACTTCTGTGCGCGATATCCTGCGCTATACCTATCAACTGAGTATCGAGCTTCATTTGCGCGTCGAACCTCATCCGCGCCGCGCAGGCAAAACCTCCCGGAGGGAGGTACGAAGATAGCCCAGGGTGGACCCTGCCCTTGAGCGGAGCGAAAGGGAAGGGGGAACCCTGGGTAAGCTGCGCAAAGCGCGACCCGTCCCGGAGGGACGGACAAACATCAGCAAAGATTCCAACGCGAAGCGATCTGCTGCATGCAATGCCTGCCGCACCGCAGGTGCCCCGGAGGGACGGACGAAGCGTGGCGAAAATCTCGCCACCCAAAAGGCCGAACCACCGGTTGCATTCTGCGCTAAACTTTCTACCCATCATGTCCCACACCTACTGCTCCGCATTGTTTCATTGCGTCTTCTCCACCAAAGAGCGGCGCAAGACGATTCCGACCGACGTTCAGGCGCGCCTCTGGGCCTACATGGGCGGGCTGGCGCGCGAACACGGGACCACGGCCTTCGTGGTTGGCGGAACCGAGGACCACGTCCACATTCTACTTTCTCTGCCGCCAACCATGGCGATGGCCAATGCGATGCGCGAGATCAAGGCCGCATCGTCTTGGTGGATGCGCCATATGGCAGAGATGCCGGAATTCGAATGGCAGGAAGGATACGGTGCGTTCTCCATCGGCCAATCGCAGGTGAGCGCGACCATTGCGTACATCAGTGGGCAGGCTGAGCACCATCGCACGCGGAGTTATGAGGAGGAGTTTCTGGCGATTTTGAAGAAGTATCAGATCGCGTACGATCCGCGTTACGTGTTGGGGTGAGCGCGTGGTTTGTCCGCAGGGCTCGTCCGTCCCTCCGGCACCTGCGGTGCGGCAGGCCGCTTCGCGTTGCTCCAGCCAGCGTTCTTGCAGCAGTTCGTGCGTCCCTCCGGGACGGGCCGCGCTTTGCGCGCCAAACCCAGGGTTTCGTCCGCTGGCGCGGACTGCACCCTGGGCTATCCGCTTACCCTCCCTCCGGGAGGGTCTTGTAGCTCCGCCAAAGCTACTTGATCACGCCGCGTTCGCTATGCGCGATGAACTCAGCCACCAGCGCTGCGTCCTCGCCTTCCAGCTCCTTGATCCGCTCCAGAGCCTGCGAGGTGTTGAGCTTGGCCGCCAGCAGATAGCGGAAGGCTTTTTGCAGCGTCTTCAGCCGTGCTTCAGAAAAGCCGCGGCGGGCCAGCCCCACCTTGTTGATGCCAAAGCAGTGGTTCTCGCGCTTGGCAGCAGTCAAGGAGAAGGGCAGCACGTCCTGGGTCACAATGGTGCCGCCGCCGATAAAGGCGTACTTGCCCACGGTGCAGCCCTGATGCACGGGGCAGAAGGCGCCCACGGTGGCAAAGTCCTCAATGTGCACGTGGCCGGCCAGGGTGGCGTTGTTGGCCATGATGACGCTGTTGCCCACGTAGCAGTCGTGGCCAATGTGCGCGCAGGTCATCAGCAGACAGCCGGAGCCGAGCGTGGTTTTGCCGCCGCCACCCGCCGTGCCGCGGCTGATGGTCACCGACTCGCGGATGGTGTTGCCGTCGCCAATTTCGGTCTCCGTCGGTTCGCCCTGATACTTCAGGTCTTGCGGCGGCACACCAATCGAGCAGAATGGATAAAACACATTGCGCGCGCCAATCCGGGTACGGCCGTCGAGCACTACATGGGAGATGAGGCGGCACTCTTCGCCCAGCACCACCTCCGGCCCAAGGGTGCAGAAGGGTCCTACCGTGCAGCTGGCGGGAACCACGGCTCCGGGAGCAATGACGGCGCTGGGATGGATGCTCACTCGGCGTTCTCCGTGGGGGTGGCCGCAGGAGCGGGCGCTGGTTCCACCTTCCGGGGAACAATCTGGCAGGTCAGCGTGGCCTCGCAGGCCAGCTTGCCGTCCACAAATGCCTTGGCCTCCATGCGGCCCACGCGGGTCTTGAAGTTGAGCACCACGATCTCCAGCCGGAGCTGGTCGCCGGGGGTAATCTGGCGGCGGAACTTGGCCCGCTCAATCCCGGTAAAGACGGCCAGCTTGGAGTGGCGATCTTCAAACTGGCTCATCATGAGCACCGCGCCAGCCTGCGCCATGGCCTCAATCACCAGTACGCCGGGCATGATGGGAGCGCCGGGAAAATGACCCTGAAAGAAAGGTTCGTTGATGGTGACGTTCTTGATGGCAACCAGCCGTACCTTGGGCTCGAACTCGATGACGCGATCGATCAGCAGGAAAGGGTAGCGGTGGGGCAGGAGATTCATGATCTCCTGAACTTCAATGGTCATTCTCGGACTCCAGGACGCGAAGGCGTGGCCGCCTTTTCTCCCCTCCATTATAAATAGGCATTGCATGCAGCGGACTTTGCAGCGGACTTTTGCCGGGGACCGAATCCGGAGAGATCGCTGGAACCACCAAAATCACTTCTTGATGCGGTGGGTGGTGGCGTCCACATCCCAGATGTCGGCGGGCAGGTTCTGGTTGTACTCCACGCGGTCGATGTAGTACTGGCGCAGGATGTCGTCGTTCTTGTAGCGGGTGATGCGCATGGCGGTGGGCAGGCCGTCGAAGGTGTGGTAGTCGTCGTACTCCTCGGCGTCGGTGTTCTTGTCTTTGTACAGCGGATCGCGCCACTGGAAGACCCGCTTGAGGGGCAGATGCGACGTGGAGTCGGTCAGGATGGTCACCGACTCGTTCTGGGCGCTGATCAACGTCACCTGGTCGCACAGGTGGCGGCTGGCCATGTGCTTGCCTTCGTAGATCAGGATGGTGTTGGGGTTCTTGAGCCAGACCTTGATGGCGGTCTCAATGGAGTGATCGCGGCGGCGCAGATAGTCCTCCACCATGTCTTCGGGCAGGGCTTTCTTGCCGCGGAAGGTGACCTCCCAGCCAGCGCGATCCAGGTAGAACTGCACCACGTCGCGGTGCTTGGTGACCTCCATGCGGTCGCGCGCGGGAAACTCGTGAAACTCCCAATACTCGGTGGTGCCGGGGTCGGGGTTGCCGTGGAAGAAGGCGGCCAGATGGCCGTGGCGCATCTGGTTGCGCATTCCGAGCCAGGCATCGCCGCCCAGCGCCTGCACCATGGCATCGATGGTGGCGTGGGCTTGCAGGGCGTTTTTGGCCCCTTCGTCAACGGCCTGCGCGCCAAGAGGCAAGGCCAGCGCCGTCAGTGCTGCAGCCAGAACTCCGGTGGCCAACCCGCGAAACATCTTCATCCTTCGAACCTCATCTAACCGTCAGACTGTTGGACGGCCCGGTGGTCAACGCCGATGACGCCGAGCCTGTACAAGGGCCACGCTAACGGATTCCGGTCCGCATGTCGAGCGGGAAGGGAAGCGGAGGCTGCGCTGCGGCTTGGCTACAGGCTGCGCACCAGCCGCCCCGGCAGGCCCAGGATGGCGCGCAATAGGTCGAAGACGCCATCCACCGCGATCCCTACCACCCGGAAGGGCAGCAGCAACAACCAGATCAACGGATAAAGGATGAGCACCACCAGCGCCAGCGGCCAGCAAAACACCAACAAAATGCACCAGAGCAGGAACTTGATCATTGAAATGCCTTTCGGCCTGCGCGCAGCAGACCACATTGAAAGGTACGTGAGGCTCAGTGCTCTGGTTCCAGAGACGATGGTTTGCGTTCGGCGGCGCGCAGCGCGTCCTCCACAGCCTTGGCCGCGCGCCGTTCCCGCGCCTCCACCGTTTCGAAGTAGAAGATTCCCAACAGATGATTGCGGCGCTGGTTGACGGTGAGCCGCTGCCAGCCGGCCAGCGCTTTGGGGACGCGGGCCAGGGCGGTGCGCAGAACCGGCGGCAGCTCGCGCTCGCCCTCCATGGCCTGCATCAGCCGCTCCGCCATTTTTTCTGCTCTCTTCTGGCGGGTGGCGGCGGTCTTGGCCTCGCCAATCCACTTGCCGATCTCGCGCCGCATGGAGGGGCTCAGCTGACCGAACCAGCGCTTCAGCTCGCGCTCCCCGCGGAGCGCAGCCTCAAATTCAGCGGGCAGCTCGGTGGGCCGCTCTTCCAGATCCGGCTCCAGAACGATGCGCACCCGCTGCCCCACGCCAACTCCGGCGGCCTGCTGCATCTTCTGGTTGACCAGCAGGATAGAGCCCTCGCCCTGCGGGTCGCAGAAGAGCGAGGTGCGGAACGCCAGGCCGCCGATTTCGCCCTTTACGCGCCGCCCATTCCGCTCCGGCCACACCTTGGCCGGGTCAAAGGGCAGACGCGCAACCACCCAGCGCAGCCGCGTGTTGTCAGGTTCAAGCAGAGCTTCAAAACTCTTGGCAGTGGAGCTGGATCTTGCCGCCATATTGTCCTCCCAGAGTGGAATTGGGTGGGCGACCGAAATTCCATACGGTCCCGGATCGGATAAGTTTAACCAGAAAACGAGCGGCTGCCAGCCCAGTCTGTCGTATTCCGTGCCGCGGCAAAGGAAAAATGTTGGACCGCTCCGATCCTCGCTTTTCCGCTCGATGAGCCCCTTCCCTTCGGCCTACGGGCACAGCCTCAAGATCCTGGCGATGGCAATCCCGTGCAGATCTGCGCGGGAGATGGGCGGCATGGACCTAAGAAGAACTTGAAGATTGGAGCCAAGCTGTTTTGCCGAAGGTGTTTGCGGCCTTGGCTCCCCGTTTTTATCCTCGGCTGCGCGAGAACGGGGTCTGGCCGGGCGCGGCAATCTTCTAGAATCTGAATATGGAAGTTCTTTATGGCCTGCACTCCGTTGAGGAGGCATTGCGGGCAGGAAAACGGCGTTTTGACCACGTGATCGTGGCTCAGGATCGTCGCGATGAGCGGCTGGAGCGGATTTTGACTCTGTGTCGCGAGGCAGGGGTGCGGGTCCGTCAGGAATCGCGCGACCAGTTGACCCAGGTGGCCCAATCGCCCACCCATCAGGGTGTGGTGGCGCTGGTGCGCAACCAGGAGTTTCTTTCGATTGAGGATCTCTACGCGGCTGGACCCACGGAGGGCGCGGCGCGCCTGCTGTTGGCTCTGGACGGTGTGGAGGATCCGCAGAATCTGGGCGCGATGCTGCGCGTGGCCGACGGCGCGGGTGTGGACGGCGTGGTGCTGACCGAGCGCCGCTCGGCTCCGCTGAGCCCGGTGGCCATCAAGGCCAGCGCCGGCGCGGCCGAGCACTTGCGCATTGCGCGGGTGGTGAACCTGGTGCGCGCGCTCGAAGAGCTGAAGCGGAAGAACATCTGGGTGATCGGCCTGGACGAGCGCGGCGAGTGCGATTACGACCAGTTCGACCTGACCGGCGATTGCGTGCTGGTGATGGGCCGGGAGGGCGCGGGGCTGCACGACCTGGTGAAGCGCACCTGCGACCACCTGCTGCGCATTCCCATGATGGGTGGCGTTAGCTCGCTGAACGTTTCGGCCGCGGCTGCCGTGGTCCTCTATGAGGCCTCGCGTCAGCGCCGCCGCAAGGGCGAGGTTGCTCCCCCAGCCGCCGCCAGCGCGTCCAAACCTCGCAAACAGAAAGGCCTGGGTTCATGAAGTTTTTCTCCGCCGCCCTTGTTCTCCCCGCCGTGCTGGCGGCCGCTGCTCTTGGTGCGCAGGCAGGGCACGACCTGGGCCCGCCTCCGGGGCAGAACCCGCAGCCGGGCAAAGGCCGGGTCATCTTCTCGCGCTCCGAGGACGAGAACGGGCAGACCCAGCAGACCGCGCCCGCCGCCAACCCAGCAGCTCTCCGCAACGGCGTTGCGCCCGACGCGGAAGACGCGGAACGCGCCGCGGTCACCTTTACGGCCTTTGACATGGACGTGCGCCTGCACCTGGCTGATCAGCACATGGCCGTGCGCGCGCTGGTGACGGTGCGCAACGACGGCAAGCTGCCGCTCAAGCAGATTCCGCTGCAACTCTCTTCCTCGCTCAACTGGGAGCGCATCCGCACCCTGGGCCGCGACGCGCTGTTTACCGTGGCCACCCTCAACTCTGACGCCGACCACACGGGCCAGCTCCACGAGGCCGTGGTGCAACTGGCCGCGCCGCTGGCGCCGGGCGCGAGCCAGCAGTTGGACGTGACCTACTCCGGCACCATTGTGCAAACCGCCCAGCGGCTGGTGGCCATTGGCACGCCGGAGCAGGTGGCTCTGCACTCGGACTGGGACCGCATCTCCCCCGCCTTCACCGGATTGCGCGGCTTTGGCAACGTGGTCTGGTATCCGGCTTCGTCGGTACCGGCCATTCTGGGCGACGGCGCGCGCTTGTTTGACGAGATGGGCGAGCACAAGGAGCGCATGGCCGGAGCCGACTTCCGCCTGCGCCTCACCGTGGAGTTTCCGCGCGGGCAAGCGCCCAATGTGGCGCTGCTCAACGGCCACCCCACGCAGCTTGGGGTGACCAACGTGGACAGCGTGGGACCGGAGATTGAGGGCGTGGCCACGGCCGTGCTCAGCTCGTCCACGCTGGGGTATGAAGCTCCCAGCCTGTTTCTGGCTACGCGCACGGCGCATGCTGCCACCAACACCACGCTGTGGACGCTGCCTGCCAGTGAGGCTTCGGTGGCCGCATGGAGCGATTCAGCGGCGCACGTTACGCCCTTCCTGCAGCAGTGGCTGGGGCAGCGTCCGCGCGCCCAGCTCAACATTCTGGAGCTGCCCGACCCGGAGGATGCGCCCTTTGAAGCTGGCGCCCTGCTGGCCACCTCGCTGCGGTTGTCCTCAACCGACCAACTGGACGGCATCCTCTCGCACGCGCTGACCCATGCCTGGATGCAATCGCCACGCGCATGGCTGAGCGAAGGCGTGGCGCACTTTATGGGCACGCTTTGGATTGAGCGCAGCAAAGGCCGCCAACGCGCGCTGGAAACCATGGAAGCGCAGCGCGGAGCGTTGGCCCTGCAGGAGCCAGTCAGCCCTGGCACGGCGGCAGGCCAGCCGCTGGCCCACGCCGTTGCGCCCATCTACTACCGCACCAAGGCTACTTACGTGCTGTGGATGCTGCGCGACATTGCGTCGGACGCCACGCTCTCCGCCGCCCTGCGCGCTTATAACCCGGCGGACGATGTGAGCCTGGGCTACGGACGCGACACCGGCAAGAGTCCCTTTGAAGCGCTGGTGGAACAGGCCGGCACGCGCCACGATCTGGCCTGGTTCTTCAACGACTGGGTGAACAGCGACAAGGGCCTGCCCGACCTCACCGTGGAAGGCGTCTTCCCGACCGTGGCCAAGGCCGGCAACTGGCTGGTCTCGGTCAACATTGCCAACGCCGGTTACGCCGCGGCGGAGGTGCCGGTCACGGTTCGCTCCGACACGGCCACGGTGACGCAGCGCGTACTGGTGCCCGCGCGCGGCAAGGCTTCGCAGCGCATCCTTATCCAGAGCAAGCCGATCGAGGTGCAGGTGAACGACGGCACCGTGCCGGAATCCCAGGTCAGCATCCACATCACCCCGATTGCCGACAGCGTGAATGCGCCGGCGAACAAGTAGCGGTTTTCCGAGACAAAGATGATCGGGTGCCCCACCCTAGGCGCAAAAAACAAGAACGCGCCGAGGGTGGGGCACCCGATCATCTAAACTTACCCCCCACCAGCCAAGAATTAGCCGAGAACCTTGGTGTATCCCATCCTCGCCATGCCTTTGACTTTGTAGCCAGGATGGGGCTACCGGAGCTTGAAGATGAATCCAGGGGAACAACCGGTTTGAGTTCTACCGGGAATCCTTCCGGCAGAGCCGCCGCTCCGGCATAAGTTTATTTACAGACTCCAGAACCGGGAGCATACTTTGGCCCATGTCCTGTCGAATCTGCTTTGAAACCGCGGGAAGATCCTCGATGGCCAGGGAGTTACTCTTTGGATGGGATGAAACCTTCCGCTATTTTGAGTGTGCCGCCTGCGGTTGCTTGCAACTGGACCAGATGGTCGATGATCCGGGCAGGTTCTATGGCGGGAGTTATGGGACGGCATCGTCTTCGCGCCTGAAACAGCACCTCAGAACCATTCTGTACAGAATTTCGTTCTCGCCCTTCGAGAGCGTGGCGAAGGCACTCTGCGCCCTGACGCCAGGCTGCAACTACGGGCTGATGCGGACCCTTCGTCCGATGGCGAAGGATGTGGCGCTTCTCGATGTCGGATCTGGTTCAGGAAGGCTGTTGCATAGCTTGCGCCAGTTGGGATTCAGCGGGCGGCTGGTGGGTGTTGACCCGTTTCTCAGCGCGGATACCGTCTGCGCGGACGGCGTGGAACTGAGAAAGTCCAACCTCGCGGAGTTATTTGGCGGACAGCGCTTCGATGTCATCACGATGATGCACGCGCTGGAACACATTGCGGATCAGGACGGAACCATGGAAACGGCCAGCCGTTTGCTGCAGCCGGGCGGCGTGTGTGTTGTAACCATCCCTATTGCGAACTCGGAGCAGTGGAAAAGATATGGCTCCGCGTGGGTACAGATGGACCCGCCCCGCCACGTCTTTCTCCACACGGCGCGAAGCCTGTCGATCCTGGCGGCAAGGCACGGCCTGACGATTGCTCAAGTCATCCAAGAATCCTCGTCGTTTCAATTCTGGGGGACGGCGCTGGCGCGGAGAAGGATTCCCCTATGCCCCATGAGCCGGGCCTACATCCGCTCGCTTTGGCGCATGCCCTTCGACATGGTGCGCGCGGCTCGCGCCAACGCCCGAGGTACAGGAGATACGGCAACTTTTCTCCTGCGCCACCGAGCTTCGGAGCAAACCGAAGGGAACTATTGATCTGAGCCTCAAACAGTGTCACTCTATCCCACCCATCCCGCAAAAAAACGCGGGATGGAGGTGGCACGGGTATCTATAGAAAAAGTGAAAATGCTCCAAGTCACTCTTGGCTGCAACCGGGAGGCCGGTTTCCCAAATCTCATCCAAAAAAATGGGAAACCAGCCGCATGCTGCTGGATCAAGCGTTCTTGCTTTTGTCCGCGTCCCGCTTGGCATTGCGTGCGCGGATCTTGAGCCAGATGGGCGAGCCCTTGAAGCCAAAGGCGGCCCGGATCTGATTCTCAAGGAAGCGCACAAAGGCAAAGTGCATCTTCACGTCGCGATCCGTGAACAGCACAAAGGTGGGCGGAGCCACCGCGGCCTGGGTCATGTAGAAGATGCGCACGCGCTTGTTCATGGGCACCGGAGCGCGCTGGAAGTCGATGGTCTCCAGGAAGCGGTTCATCTGCCCGGTGGTGACGCGCTTGCGGCGTTCCGCGGCCACGGCCAGCACTTCGTGCAGCACGCGGGCCATTCCCTGGCCTTCCCGGGCGGAGATAAACAACACCGGAGCGTAGTTCAGATACTTCAGTTCGCGGCGCAGCTGTTCCTCGTACACTTCGCGATCCGCGGGCGGCCTGCCGTCGGTGCGGTTGGTGGTGATGGCGTCCCATTTGTTCACCACCACGATCACGCTGCGGCCGCTCTCATGGGCATAACCGCCGATGGTGGCATCGCTGGCGGTCACGCCGTCCTCGGCGTCAATCATCAACAGGGTCACATCGGCGGCTTCCAGGTGACGGCGAGCCATGACCACGCTCATCTTTTCCGCCATCAAGTGGGTTTTGCCCTTGCGACGGATGCCGGCCGTATCCACAAAGCGCAGCATCTTGCCTTCAAACTCCACCACTTCGTCCACCGCGTCGCGGGTGGTGCCGGCAATGGGCGAAACAATGGCGCGACTGGTGCCAGTGAGCGCGTTCAGCAGCGTGGATTTGCCCACGTTGGGGCGGCCGATGATGGCAATCGAGGTCTCGTACTGCTCATACTCACCATGCGTGCGATGCTTCTTCTTGCCCTCGGGCTCTTCTTCCGCAGCCTCGCCCTCTTCTACTTCAACTTCTTCTTCAGGCTCGTCGAAGATCACTTCATCGCCCGCGCGTCGGGGAATGGCCGCGCCGATGGCGTCCAGCAGTTCGGCAATGCCCAGCCCATGCTCGGAGCTCAGCGGATACACTTCGCGAATGCCCAGCTGGCGGAAGTTCTCCGCCTCTGACTCCATCGCCATGCCTTCCACCTTGTTTACGGCCAAAAACACCGGCTTGCCGCTGCGGATCATCATGCGCACCAAGTCGTAGTCGGGCGAGGCCAGCTCGGTGCGCACGTCCACCACCAGCACCATGGCATCGGCTTCTTCCAGAGCCACCTTGGCCTGGTTAAAGATCTCGGTGGGGATCAGGTCGATATCGTCGGGCACAATGCCGCCGGTGTCCACCAGGCGGAAGCGGCGGTTGCCCCACTCGTACTCGCCGTAGATGCGGTCGCGGGTGATGCCCGGCTCGTCGCCCACAATGGAGCGGCGGCTCTTGGTGAGGCGGTTGAACAGGGTGGATTTGCCCACGTTGGGGCGGCCCACAATGGCCACCAGAGGCAGCGCTTCTGAGCCCGGCTTCTGGGGTACGACGGATCTGCGATAGGTAGGCAAAATCTTCTCCAAATGGGCGAACGGCCGGAGGGGTCAATCGAGGATCAATCCCAAATCCGCTGTACGCCGTACAAATCAAAAAACTGTGTCCCGGCTGATCAACGGCAGGCGCAATTCCAGAGCCTGGGCCGTCAGCAGCCGGTCAAACGGGTCGCGAGGGTGAAGAGAAGCCGCCCGCCACGCACCACCTGTCGGGTCGTTGTTTCCAGAATCGTCGATCCGCCGGGTGCGGTGACGGCGTCCGGGTGATCCAGAACCTCGGCTGCATGAAGCCAATTCCGGTTTTGGCCGCCATCTCCCCCGGCATCACGATAGAAAGCGCCAGCAAGGTTGCTGGATCGGCCAGGATCGCCCGCACATGTGCGGGGAGCTTCTCCGGCTCACTCAGCAGCCCGAGGAACCTTTGGGTGTCGAGCAGGTAGGTCATGGATTCGTCGGGCCAGCGGGCGCGCGAACCAGAGGAGCATCCAGCATGAAGCCGAAGCCGGGTGCAACCAGCTCTTCGTCGGTCATGGGATCGAAGGCTCCCTCTTCCTAGTGTACCTTTCCGCGATACGATCCAACCAGAAAACGACGCGCCAAAGTGTTGCTCTGGTCCAGCCCGACGGACCCAATTCACCCCGCCAGCCTGGAACTACGCATCCCGACGACTCCCTGGTCCACCTCCAGTTCCTTATGCAACCGCGGGAAATGGTTTTTTTGGATGCGCGGTAGGTGCCATGAAACAAGTACCTTTTTGAAGGCTACGAGGAGCAGATTGCATCTGAAGAGCGTCAGAGCACAGCCTTCCATCGCGCATGAACTGCTGCAACCAGCCGCGCTATGGAGGGGCGCTAAAGGGGCGCTGCTCGCCAGACGGCCATGATTTGTTCCAGCCTGCGCATGGAGTCTGGGGATGCCGTGGATGTGAATATAAGTATTTTAGATGCTAGAAATTACGCGACGTGACGGCGGTGCGCGTAGTCTGCTGCGACCCCGTCTCTCTTCTGGCAAAGTGGGATTCTAGCCTATAGTCTGCTGCAGGCAATGCTGGCGGGAGAGTTGAGTCTGCTGCGAACCCGTCTCTCTTCTGGCGAAGTGGGATTCTAGCCTATAGTCTGCTGCATGCAATGCGGGAGAGGGATTCGCATCTTCCACGTAAGATACTGATAAAAATCAGCTTGCGATAAGGATACATTTTGAATACCACCAAATGTACCACCCGCAGACCGGTGCTTGCCTTGTCGATCAGCGGTGAACTATGCGAAGAATCAGCAGTCAATCCCTTTGATCTTCGCCGGAGTGAGGATGCACCGGCAACCCACGGTGTTCAAGTTGTGGCAGGTGAGGACCGGAATTGCCGGGGCGTTTTCGAGTGCGTATTCAATGGCCATCGAGCCACATTCCGGGCATGGCCCATCGTTCGAGTTGAGTAGGCGAACAGTTTTGACGCACCCCGTCTTTTTCCAGGTGCTCATGTTCCGATAGTGCGCAACCGACATGTAGAAATTCTGGAATACGGCTTTAGGTGACATTTCGTAGTGCCATGGGAGTTGATCGTCGGGAACAAACTTGAAGCGTCTCCCCTCGACAAGTTCGACGGCCATGCGAATACGCAATTCGAGCAACTCCCATGGTTTGCAAAAAGTGAATACTGGAAGCGGAGTAGAGAAACACTTCGCAAGGTCGCCTTCATCTGTTTCATGCAACATGGGACGATTTTCTAAAGGGAAGTACCTCCGATGCAGTCGAATTGCAGCAGAAAAATCCCCGCTTTCGATCATGCGGCGTGCATCTGGGAGCAGTTTCGGATCAAAGGCGTTCATCGAAATAGCATATAGCAGCACTTTGCCGGAGCGGTGAAGAAGCATTTTTGCGGCAGGGCGGTCGCTAAATAAGGTCAAAGAATCCCTGCGGAAACCCCCTCAAGTCGAATGTTATCGACTTAGGGATAGTCTCTGCTGGTTTGTATTGGAAGGCGAGAGTTTTCGACTTCATAATCTGTTTGATGAATGGAGAGCAATCTTTTCCGGGATAAAACAAGCTCTCGTTATTTCCTCCAAGTATCCACGACTGCGTTATTGTCTTCCCGTTGTCAAATCGGTATTTCACAGTGGACAGGTGAGATTCAACATTTGCAGAAGTTTCGAGAAAGTCTCCTGTCCGCACAAAGCATTCGTGAACCTTTCCAATCTGTCGAACAGTAATGCCATTCTCGAAGCCGTTGTCATGCAAGGAGTATTTGCTGACCACGCCAGTTACCGCATCTGTCTTAGTTTCTTTGTACCAAGGCTCCGAAATATCCTGTGGCAGATGAGAATCAGATGCCGATTTGGAGGCGGAGACAGACGGACTGCCGCCAGATTGATAATCCTTGCAAGATGTGAACAGCCCTGCCACACATATCCAAAATACCGCTAGCGCGCATCCCAGCATCAACTTTCTCATACCCACCCCTCGCGGGCCAGCATAGCATGGCTAAGCGCGCCACGGCCTGGCCATCAGGCAATAATCTCCAAAATGATCCGCCCCGACTCCCGCCCATCACTCGCCGGTTTAGTCCTCTTGCGCGCGTACTGTTTCTCATTCAGCCGCACAACGTGAAACGGAGCCAACGATGCGCTCCAATTCTCGGGCTATTTCCTCATCGGTCATGCGCTCGGGTGCGGGCTGGTGCACCAGAGGGCCACCGTCTTTTCCGGTCAGTTCGCACTTGTCAGTAAACAGCTTCAGGTGTTTGCCCAGCTTTTTGCGTATTCCGGTCCATGTGGGCACCCGATTCCATTCGATGTGGGCACCTGATTCTGTTTCATGTGGGCGGCGATTCCGCTCTGATGTG
>Ga0181529_10002474_pt1 | contig 22131 bp, 23 predicted proteins | sample PEATcosm2014_Bin_36_FD_119763 | JGI IMG/M metagenome (GOLD analysis project Ga0181529, IMG submission 119763) | Peatland microbial communities from MTU Mesocosm Facility, Houghton, MI, USA - PEATcosm2014_Bin10_30_metaG | ecosystem: Environmental > Terrestrial > Soil > Wetlands > Peat | place... | reverse complement strand
TGAACAATTCGGTTTCCGTCGGGCCGGGTGAAATCACATTGACCGTGATGCCGCGCGGTCCCAGTTCTCCCGCGAGCGAGCGCGTCAGTTGCTCCACCGCGCCCTTGGTGGCGACATAAGCCGCATAGTTCGGCATCATCCGCGCCGTCGTGGAACTGGAAACATTGATAATGCGCCCGCCTTCGGCCAGGTGCGTGGCGGCTTGCTGGCAGGCGAAAAACACCCCCTTCACATTCACCGCAAAAATCCGGTCGAACTCCGCTTCGGACACCGCGCTGACCGGTTTGGTGACCATGAGTCCGGCGTTGTTTACCAAAATGTCCAGCTTCGCGAAGCGCGCGATGGTTTCATCAAACAAACGGACGACTTCGGCCACGCGCCCGACATCAGCCTGGATGGCAAACGCCTTCCCGCCGGAGGATTCAATTTCGCCCACGAGTTTGCGTGCCTCGTCGGCGCTGTGCTCATAGTTGATGACTACGGCCGCGCCTGCCCGGCTCAAGCGTTCGGCAATCGCGCGCCCGATGCCGCGCGTTGCGCCGGTGACCAGTGCAACTTTTCGTTCCAGAGAAATGCTCATTTGCTCGAAGGTAATGAAAAAATCCGTCGCGGGCGACGAAATCAATTGCCTTTGGCTTGGCCCATGATTTCTTCAGCCCGGCCATACGAACCCAGATTGAAGGCGTTCGCGTAGCCCATGCCTTTCAATTTGCTTTTTGCCATGCCACTGCGCATCCCGCTCGCGCAGTGCAGCAGCAGCACCTGGTTTTTGTCCTTCACGCGCTTCAGCAGGGCGGTTTCAATTTCGTCCAAGGGAATGTTGATAGCGACGGGCAGATGACCGGAGTTGAATTCGCCGGGGCTGCGCACGTCAATCACCAGTGCGCCATTTTTCAATTTTTTAAGCGCGTCTTTGGCTGAAATTTGACCGGATTTTTTCATCATAAAAATGACCGCGACGACTGCCGCGATGATTAAAGTGGTTGTCCAATTCATAGGGTTAATCCTCGTCATCATCATCCGCTGCTTCACCAAGCTGTTTTCTGAAAAAAATTCTTCACCGGGCAATGGCCGGTGATGCCGGAGACAACCAAATACGCGCTCACCAGAAACGTCAGCAGCAGCCACCATTGACTGACCGTTTGCGACAGCCAGACGCTAATGAGAATCAGAGCGCCGGCCAGAATCCATACCAAGCTGTTCATGCAGGCATTGAGCCGCCGATTGAAAAAAAGTTACAAAACTTGTGCAGGCGGGGAAACTTGAAGCGAGATTCGGCAGAACCCGAACGGTTTGACGCCGGCAAAACGGCAATGAATTCACTTCGCGGGAAATTTTTCTTTCCACTTTTTGCGCAGCGTGTCGTGCATCTGTTCGCGGAATTGCAACGGCATCGCATACGGCTGGCCGTCCTTGTAGAGCGTGATGGTTTGGCGGATGTTGTCCACGACCACCTGGCAGGGATTGCAGCCCGCCATGTGCTTCTCGAACTCGACGCAGACAGCCGGGTCAACCGTGCCATCCACATATTCGTTCAACATCGCCAATAGTTCTTCGCACTTCATGGTATTTAGCTCTTCGATGACCGAGCCATGAGCCGGTCAAAAGTTACAAGGTTTCTGGTAAAAAGAGTTTTCATTCGTGATGGTGATGCGACCGGATCAACTGTCGCGCCGGATCGCCCAACACGCGGGTCAAATCCTCTCGCAATTGCAGCCGGGCGCGGAGCAGCCGCACCTTCACATTGCCCTCACTCAAATCAAGCGCGGCGGCGGTTTCTTTGACAGACAACCCTTCCACATCGCGCAGCAAAAATACCAGCCGATGCTTTTCATCCAGCCGCGTCAGCGCGTCATCCAGCAAACGGCGGACTTCATTGCGTTCCACCAGATGTTCCGGCGACTGCCGCCAATCGGCGATGAATTCCGGGTGCGGAATGGAATTCAAATCATCGGATGGCTCCGTCGCCTCTTCCAGGGAAACGGTGTTCAGCCCTTTTCGTTTGCGGATGATTTTGAGCGCTGCATGACTCGCGATGTGTAAAACCCATGTTGAAAAACTCGCTTCACCACGAAAGCCTTCAAGATTTTCCAGAACGCTTAAAAAAGTTTGCTGCGTCACATCCTCTGCATCCTGTTCTTGCCGCAACATCCGCACGGCCAGCCCATAGACCCGCTGTTCGTAACGGTAGGTCAACGCCTCGAAGGCGTCCAACTCGCCGGCTTTGGCTAGGTGCACCAACTCGGCATCGGGTGTTTCGGGGGTGAGTTGACTGGTCATGCAATTTGACAACCCGATTATATTTGCATACCAAGTTGCAACAAGCCGCTACTTTTTTAATCACGTCACCATGCTAAAAACCGCCTTATTTCAAAACATGACCGGAGTCGTCATTAAGTTGATGGCAGCGCGTTTTCGTGCATTGGGTGAGGTCAGCCAATCGCCACGTCTATGACCATGCGTAAGCTGCCAGTTGCCCCTTGCCGTTCAATCCGCTGGCGTTCGATTTTTTCCAAATCCCCAGCCGGAGCCTGGCGACGGCCAGCCTGTTGTTTTGAGCGAGCGGCGAATCAGCTTGCCCCGAACCCGAATTCGTGAGAAATAAATGCCCGGTGGCATGTAACGAATCAAATTTGCAAATAGTGTCTTTGACCAAAGGACTTTTGATGCTGCAAAGCGGTCATTCACATGAGAAGCATCAGATTGCAGTATCAGGAAGTTAATTTGCAGATCGCAAGACCTCGTTAGGTGCTTGTAAATGAACGAGCGGAAGGGTGGCTGAGTGGTTGAAGGCACCTGACTCGAAATCAGGCTTAGGAGCAATCCTAACGTGGGTTCGAATCCCACCCCTTCCGCCACCTATTTGCCATATCTTCACAAGATGGTGAATAGGTGAGGTTTATGGTTATTTCGTCTTTGCCGATGATGATTTTGTCGGTGATGACTTCGATGATTTCCCGTTTTTCTTCGGGCTGCATCGTCTGCCAGCGGTCGTAAAGGCTGCTTGCTTGGGAGGCAATTTCCTCGGCAGACAGGTTGTTCACTTTCAAGATGTCCACTTGCGCTTCCAAGCGAGGAAGCTCCACTTCAAGCTGTTTCCGCTGTTCTTCAAGTGGCGCATAGAATTTACTGAATCCATCCGCATCCAATTTTTCCTGCTGATATAAATCATAGGTGCGCTGAATCTCCTTCCGAATGCGCTGCAATTCCTCCAGCTGGATGGCGATGAGGCGCTCCTTTTCATTGGCCGTGCTGTTGGAACTTTTCAAATAATTGGCGATGGCTCCGGGCGAAAGCGAATAGCCCTTGATCTCCTCGCAAAAAATCCCGTCAAGATCGGCAATGCTGATCTTGTTCCGGCAGCTTCGACAGATGTATTTCGGGCTGTTGGACGGCACATACATTCTTTGGCCGCATTCGCAATGAACAACGCCCGAAAAAATATGCACCGGCTTTTTCGCGGGGCGTCTTTGTTTGCTGTATGATTCGTCAATGAGCTTGTTGCATTCATTCCAAATCTCCTCGCTTACGAGCGGTGCAACTTCATGCAAATACCATTCGCTTTCCGGCTTGATAGAACATTGATTGGTTTGGCCGTTGCGAGTGGTGTAATTCCCTCGGTGAATGCCTTTGGCCGTCGGGTCTTGAAGCAAACGGGTGACAGTTTTGCTCGTGAAGCGTGCGCCTTTGCGGGTGCGGTAGCCGGCATCGTTCAAAAGCCGCACGACGGCCTTTTTACGGCGGTGCTTCAAAAAAAGCTCATACATGAGCTTCCTGACGGGCGCCTCCTTGGGATGGGGTATCAACTTTTTGTCTTTCCATTCATACCCGAACGAGGCGGGCCCGCCGAGCGGACTGCCAAGTTTGGCGCGGACGGCAATCGAAGCCTTCACGCGATCAACCGTTTCCTCGCGTTCCCACTGCGCCATTGCCGCAATCATGGTGTAAAAAAGGCGTCCGGCGGGTGTCGAGGTGTCAATTTTCTCCTGCAAAGAAATCATGTCGGCGTTGTGTTGCCGGAAGAAATCAGCGAATTCCAAAAGCTCCTTGGTATTTCTGGCAAGGCGGGCGAGCTTGGAAAAAATGAGTCCGGTGATGTGGCCACGCTTCACGTCGGCAATCATCCGTTTGGTTTCGGAATTTTCCATGACGGTTTTGCCGGATACGCCAGCCAAGTCATACACCTCAACTACCGTCCATTCGTTGAACTTGGCGTATTCGCGGGCACGTTGCTCGTGATGTTCGGGGCTGTCGCCTTGGGCTTGGTCTTCGGTCGAAACCCGAATCCAGATGCCCACGCGCTTTTTCAAGGCACTATTTTCCTTCATACACTATTTCATAACCGAAAACGCAATTGGATGGCAAGGAAAAAGTGTAGTCAAATTGAATATATCTGCTAGATTTTCAACATGTCGCATCGAGGAACCACGAACGTAAATGACTTGGCGGTGCTTGCCAAAGAATTTCGCCGACAGGCGGACAGGACGCGCGCCCAGGCTGCACGGGACATGAAGGTGTCTCAAACCTCAATTTTCAACGCGGAGGAAACTCCAGATCAAAGTCTGATTAAATTACGGATGCGTATGATTGAAGCGTATTCAAAGTTCAAAGTCAGAGGCCCCGTATATTTTCTGGAAGAAAAATAGCCGTTATTTTTGCATCGAATCGGCAATTGTTCGAATGGCAGCGACTTCTTTAACTTTTTGCTGCTCTGTTGAAAGCTGTGAAACCACTCTTTTGATTTTATACCCGCGCCGCACGATTGTTTGCTCTTTAGGAATTTCCACAGGAATTGTTTTCAAATAGGCAATGAATTGGTTGGGCTGGAAATACTCCACCTGCGCCGCCGATTCCGTGCCCAAGCTGCCGGAAACGGCGTTGGCGATCTTCCGCAAGCGCTCCTCGTCCAGACAAATCACGGCCACTTTCGGAACGCCTGCCTTCAAGCATTTGACGACGTTACGAACTTCATGGTCAATCGTGGTTGAAATGGAAATTTCGCAGGCGATGGTCTGGCCAAGGCGTTCAAGCCACAAATCCACACTGCCTTGCCCGTCCAACACTGGCTTTTCAATGACGCTGCGGAAACCAAGTTCCTCCGCTGCTTGTTTGACGCGTTTCTGAATGGCTTGGTGTTGCCCTCCACCTCGGCCTAAATCGCGCGGTGGCTCATGTTTGATGGCTGCTGGCTGTTCTATTGGTTTCGGAGCTTCTACAACTACTGGTGGCGTGATTTCCGCCATCGCGGGCGGTTCTGCTGCTTTCGGAACTTCCGAAGCTTTCGGCAGTTCGGTAACTGGCTTGGCTGGTGGGGAAGTCGGCGGTTCAACCGTCGGCACAGTCTCACGCGACTTTGCTTGCATCGCCTCCACGTCTGTCCGTGCCGTGCCGTATTTCTTTCTCGAAGCCGTGATGACTTCCTGCCGCCGTGTTGCGGCTGCGTCTTTGTCGGGCTCAACCGGTAGCGGGACAGACAGGTTGAAATCAAAATCGCTGCGTTCAACCCTGCACACGGCTTGGCCTGTTTCCAAGTTTCGTAAATCCTTCGCCTCGAAATACGAAAAGCCTTCGGTCAGTTTCTTGGCATCGTCGTCGCCGACACGGAACACAATGCGCGTGAACGGATGCGACATGACGGCGCTGGCCACTTCGGGATTGCGCTGCAACTGGTGCAACTCGTGATGCGCCAGCGTCAGACCGATGCGGTATTTCCGCGCCCCGCTCAAAATCTCCGCCATGCTCGGCGTGATGAAGTTGGCGAATTCATCCGCGTATATCCAATAGTCCCTGCGGGCGGCGATCTGCTGCGCCTGACGGCTCATGGCAATCTGCTGGAATTTCGATACCATCAAAGTTCCGAGCAGATACGAATTCTCCCGGCCCAACAATCCCTCCGGCAATTTCGCCAGAAAGATTTTGCCGCTGTCCATGATATGAGCGAAGTCCAACCGGTTCTCCGGTTGCGATACCATGTGACGTATCGGTTTTTGGGCAAGGAACGTGTCCAGCCGGGTCAGAATCGAGCCGATGGACTTGTTGCCGGACAGATGCGGAAAGCTTTTCTGCCAGTAATACACCACTTCGGAATCTTTGACTGATTTCAGGAAATCATTGCGAAACGTCGGTTCAATCAGGAACCGGCGCAAGTCGACAATGGTGCCGCGTCGGTCGCTTTCCAAAAAGGCAAGAATGGCGTTTTGAAGGACGCTGTTCATCTGGTCGCCCCAGGTGGATGAAAGACGCTGAAACACGGCAATCAAATCAGAAGCCAAAAGGGTTTTCTCAAGCTCGCTGTGGGCAGACAAGATGTTGAATCCGATTGAATACTCTGCATCTGACGGGTCAACCAAAACCACGTCGTCAATCCGTTCCTGGGGAATGACGCCCAAAATCTTGTCAATCAGATCGCCATGCGGGTCAAGCACGGCAACACCCTCGCCGTTTTCGATGTCCTGCCGGATGAGATTGAACAGCAGTGTGCTTTTGCCGGTGCCGCTGGCTCCGATGATATGTGTGTGCTTGGTGCGTTGTTCGGCGGATAATCTGACTTCAACCGTCTCGCCTGCATGGTCGTTTGTGCCAAGCAGCAAGCCGCACTGCCGGACAATGGCCGGTGCCGTCTTGGTCTTGGTCGTCTGCCGTTGAAAGACAGGCGAACGCACGGCGCTCGACGGCAAATGCACAAAGCCAGTCAGCTCGTCGCTGTTGAGCAACATTCCCGTGCGTCGTGTCTGCCGCCGTAGCACGTCCTCAATGTGTTTCTCGAACGGGTAATCATCATTTTGAAGCGGAATGAGTTCGTTGCCGTTGGGATGAGCGAATACGCGCAATGATCCGGCAAGGTCGCGGGCCAGTTGCAGTAGCCGGTCAAACGCACCAGCGCGAAGCAGGATGCGGACAACGGCGGCGAACAGTGGCCGGGCAACTTTGTTTTCGGCGGCACCCGTCAATTCGGGGAAATCCACAAAGAACGGTTTGCCGTCCGCGTGGGAAACGGAATTGACGATGCTCTCCGCCCATGGACTTTGCACCGGCTGAAACAACACTTGAAACAATCCAAGTTCGCCCGGCTGCAACTCTGCCAGTGCGCCTACGATGCCAATGAACGGGTCAAGTTTGCCGCTTGCCAACGGCAGCATGAATTCGTGCTTCAATCCAAATTCCACCGCCAACGCTTCTTCGCCCCGGCTGGTTTCCCATGCCTTTTCCAAGCCGCCTTCACGCGGGACAAACACCGCTTCGGGGAAATATGCCTGCAACTGGCGGCGGAGCAACGGGGCATCGCTCTCACCGGCCACAAATTGCGCCGCCACTTTTTTATGCGACCCCATGAGTTCAAAGGCGATTGGCTCGCGGCACAAAGACAGGTTCAAAAGGAACTGCTCGAATGCCTCCTTGGAGATGTCGAGTTTGTCCGGGAGCGATGCCTGTAATTCCACAAGGGATTCACGGATGAGCGACGTCGGTTCGGGTTCTTCTTCGGGTTCGGGAATGACAGGCGGCGCTTTAGGCGGGGGGCTTGTCAATTTGCGGTAAAGTGAACTTAAAAAGGTCGGCCTTAACCCGTCGTCAATGACCGGGGTTGGGGGCTGATAATGGCCGTGAAAGGGAACAAACGGCGGTTCGGGGAAAACAGGCTCGTCAAACACCTGCCAGCCGCGTCCGCGCCGTTCCCAGCGAGAAAACCGTTCGGAAAGACGTTCGTGAATTGACGCCATGCGAGATTACTTCGACGGCGAAATCGGTTTGTATAGCTCGCCGAGAATCGGCGATAGTTCATATTGCTTGATGAGTTTGACGCCCTTGGCAGCGATGGCGTCTTCGGCCAGCTTTTTAACCACGTTGCCGACAACTTCCAAATACAACAGCCGGGTGTCTTGGCGGTAATATGTCTCCTTGCGAAACCATGTTTGGTAGATCGAACCGACGATGGGACTGTTTATCAGCGTGGCATCAAAGTCTTTCAGTCCCATGGCCACGGCATTGCGCAAGACGTAAATCCCCAGGAAGAATAGCGCCAGCCACATGACGGGACAAAATAACAGCCCTTTGACGCCGAAAATTCTCGTCAGGAGAGACAGGGAAAGCATGGCGCAAGCACCCAGCCCAAAGACCACCACCAGCAGTTGCCAAAGTTTAACGGCCACCGGAATATCTGCCATGCGACATGAAAAAAAGAAGCCCGCGCCGCCAAACGGCGAAGCGCACACGTCGAACGTGAGACGTTCTCGCACCATGCGCAAATAAAGCCGCCTGTCTGACAGAATGCCGCCTTGGGCGAATTCAATGCGGGACATTTCCATTCCCGGCACCTGTTTGGCTTTCAATTCCTTTTCAACCGCGTCATAAAACTCTGACGGCGCATACTGGAAACCATCTGCAAAGGCGATCCAGTGCTGTAATGGAGGAGCATCTTTTGCTTTGAGGAAGTTGAACATATCAGGAAGGGTTGGTTGGTTTGCGCACATTCGGAATGCAAATCAACGCGCCGCCGCCGATGAGCGCCAGCCAGCCACCGACACTAATAATCTTGAGGAGGTCAGACCCCGTTTGGTTGAGGGCATAGGCCAGAATGACAAAGGGGCAGAGTCCAGCCAGCCGGCGAAGAAGATTGATATTCTGGCCAGCGAAATTAAGCAGAAGGGTGATGATAGCCGACACGGGCACCAGCCACACGAGCCGGTAGGAGGGAAAATTCTTCTGGATGTCCATGCCGCTTATGTTTGATCCGAGGATATTTACCCAAGGCAGGATGAACGAAAGGATAACGGCTGTCGCCGCGACACTTATAAGCGTGCGTTGTGCCTGCGGCGTAAAAGCGGGCATTGATTGAGCGGTGGTGGACACGATTTTTTCTTTAGGCTGTTTAGGCTGATTTGATTCGGGCATAACAATTCTCCGGGGTTGATGGTTTAGTGCCAAATTCGGATAAAATAGGACGGCTGGCGATAATACTGGCGATAATAAAAAACAACCGGGACTGGGCAGGGCAAAATACTGCCGAGCAATTTCCATCCTTGCCAGCCTTCTGCATAAACAGGGGTGTTAGCACCAGCGCGTCCCTCGACAATCCACTGTTGGAGTTGTGCGATAGATACCGGGCCAAATTCTTGGCCGCGACCGTCGATTATCCAATATCCGCGTTGTGTGTTTGCAACGACGATTTGTTGATTGCGAGCGGCCCGATCGTCTTCGGAAGCAACCGCTTTCTGGTTGTCCCTAGTTTGTTCCACCTTCACAGCGGCCACGATTTCCAGCTTTTGACGTTGTTCTTCAATTTTTTGTTGCGCATCCGCTACTTGCCGCTTCATTTTTTCAAGCTCAATTTTCTGTGCTGCCGCCCCCCTCGCTGACTCGTCGGTTTTGCGCTGTTCCTCAGCCTTTTCCCGCTCGGCGGCAGCCTGCTGTTCTTTCATGTCTGTGGCGGCTTTTTCAGTCGCAGCTTTTATGGCGGCGGCTTCGTTCTCTTTGGCCATTTCGGCCTCCCGTTCGCGCATTTGCTCGGCTTGCCATAGTTCCCGGATCAAAGGCGTGACCGGCTGCAACTCCGCGCCGGTGGCCGGGTCGTGGGCGCCGGGATGCGCCCGATAAAACGCCCAAACATTAGTCGTTGGATGAACAAAAAAGAGCCGTGGCGTCCCTGCCGGGGAGAACCATGGCTGTGCAGGATCAGCGGCCTTGACCGGCAGCAGTTTTTGGATGGACGCCGTCGCGCCATGCGCGGCGTCCACCAAATGTTGATTCGTCAGGGCGGTGGTGATGAGTGCATACACAACCGCTATGCCAATCAGGATGATCACCAAGCGGCGGCAGATCTTCGGGTTAGCGGTTTGAAAAAACCACCAAAGGGCCGAGGGAATCAGTGCGATGAAAATCAACACCGCCGCCCAAGCGGGAATGCCGGCCGTGGTGGCGACAAGCTGAACTCCCCTAAAAAGGAGAGTGCTGCCGATTGCCGCCCCGGCGAGAACCGGGGCGGCCACAAACACGACGGCGACAAAGACCGCCACGCCCAGAAGAAAGAGGGTGAACTTTTTCATGACGTTCAATGCCTTTCTCGTTGGGATTCAGGATTCGCCGGCGTCAGACTGTTCGGCTGCCAAGCGCGCGGCACGGCGGGCTTCCAGCCAGCGCAAGAGCAGCGCGACGATGGCGGCACCGGCCACGGCACCGGCAATAACGATCCACCTCTTCTGCCATGATGTCAGCCAGGGTGGAAGGTTTTCTGCGGTTTGGTCTGTTTTCATACTATTTGTTCTTTCTGGTTTTGGTTATGCGCTCCGGTTCTTTGGGTTTCACCTCGGCGGGAGCGGGTGGCCAAGGGAAATTAAAACGACGCGGGCGGGGCATGGCGGCGCGAAGGCCACCGCCATGCGCGCGCGGGGATGCCTCCCAAACCAACCGGCAGGGGTTTCCATTTCGCGCGAGAAGAGTCCGCCCAGAAAATGTAGATTGATGGCTTCTTGCTGATGGCCGCAGGGGCATTTCACCTTCAATAATATTTACCGTGAAGGCCTGAATCTGGCTGAAGCGCACCCCCAAAGTTCGCGTCCTGCTTTCCGAATTTGAGGACTGGCAGTTGCAAGTTTCAATGCCCAAACAACTCGGCGGGAAAATTTCCGGCAAACCGCATTGTGGGCAGCGTCCATCCGGCACGCCGCAATACCACCGCTGGTCCAGCCAGTCATTCTGTGTCTCGCAATTCAAGTTCATGGTGGCAGTATGGAGCTTTGATGATGTGAAAATGCAGGGGGAATGCCATTAAAAGTCATGAGATTTCAATGGCATGGCACTGCTATTTTGCGGAAATGTCACATACTGGAATATAGCGTATAAATCGCATTCCGAGTAGTGCTGACAATGGGTAAATGCTTGTCCTGTCTGAATAGCCTCTTGAATATCACATCAATATCACATCGGGTTTTGCTAGAAAATCACATAGGGGTTACGGTATAACTGTTTTGCTTTGAAAAAGAAAATGTCACTGATGTGTTCAGATCCCGTTGCGGAATGCAACGGAGTGAAGGTTGCCGTCACTTACAGAAAACGCGACTTGTTGCGGCTTCTTGTCCTGAATAACGGAAAGACAGTAAGCAAAGACACAATTGCTGACCTTCATGACACCGGAGCGGAATACGCCGCCAGCAGAATTCGCGACCTTCGAAAGCAATTGAAACCGCTAAGATGTGACGACTTGATCCAAACCGTGGATTCGCGTGGATATCAAGTTGACCTTACCGATTGGGAGGTGGATGCATTGCAGTTCAAGCAAACGATTACGGAGATTGGCAGCATCAAAGAGGGCATCACCCCTGAAAACGCGCGCGCAGCGATCCCGAAATTGGAAGCCGCTCTAAACCGCTGGTCCGCAAATCCCGCCGAAGGCCTTCCAAATGATAATCCCCTGATTGCTGAGTTCGAGCACTTATACAGCCGAGGGCAAAACAATTTGTTGATGGCGCGACTCTTAAGTGGTGACGCCGGTTTAATGCGAGAAGCGGTGATAACGCTGGAAAACCACACTCAAACCGAGCCAGACGAATCAGATTGGATACTTCTGTTGCGGGCATATGCGACGCTAGGGAAAATCCAAGCAACTCAAAAAACGTGGACGCGGGTTCGACAGGCCTACGGAAGTCGCCCATTACCAAGCGAGATCAACAGAGTCGGACCAGCAGCAATGAATCTCAACTCATCAGTCCTATTTGCTAAGGTGGAGCCTGATGGCGGGAGTGTTGCGGAAACTTCACCAGCCAGTAAGGTTGATGACGGAGACATGTCTCTGACGAATCTTCTTAAAATCCTCGGTATCACTACATCTTCACAACTAAAACTTGAAGGATCACAATTAGCTCCCATGCAGTGCATCCAAAGGACACGCCGCCGCCTTTATTTCGCTGGTGTTCTCGCCTCCAAGTGGGTAATAGAACCAGCCGTTAGAAGTGCCTTTGACGAACTGCTCACGCGCCTAGATAAAAAGAAGGGAGACGTGCGGTTCTTGGTCATCAATCCATACAGCAAGAGCTTCAAGCGGCTTCACGACCTTCGCAAAGGAAATGTCAGCGCAGAGTCAATCCCGCACTTAAAGAAGCTCGTTGCTGCACACACCAGTTTTTCAGTCCGAGCGTTTGATAGCTTGCCCGCATTCCGAATCGTCATAATTGATGACGATGTCGTTACTTTCTCACCATACCGATTACCAGTGGAAGGCTACAAGAAAAGTGGACAAGGATGGCAAGCCCCGCACGTTGTTCTCGACCCCTTGGCGACCTATCCACTTGCCGAAGCATTTCAACTGCTTTTTTTAGAAACATGGGAGAAAGCAACACCAATCACGAAATTACGATGAAGAAACGTATGTATGGCCTAGTTCTTGGAAGATTCCAACCTATTCATATTGGCCACATGGAATACTTGGAGAGCGCCAAAAGGCATTGCGAGCGTTTGGTAGTTGGCATTACCAATCCAGATATTAAGACCATAATAAACGAGAAAGCAGACGCGAAAAGGTCAAAACGGGAAAACAACCCATTCAGTTACATCCTTCGCTACGAGATGATCGGACGTTCACTTCGAGACGCAAATTGGAACGCAGACCAATTCACGATCACACCAGCGCTGATTACCGAACCCGCCCGCATGGAGGCGTTTCTGCCGCCAAAAGAAAAGACCACGGTTTTTATCACGGTTTACGACAAGTGGGGAGACGAAAAGGCCAGGAGGATGGAGCAGCTAGGCTACAGGGTCCAGATTTTGTGGAGACGAGACATGTCCCAACGAATCACCTCCGGAACAGAAATCAGACGGCTAATGCGGGCAGGCGGAGTTTGGCAACACTTGGTTCCAGGAGCGGTTGCCGTCCACCTCCATCGGGCGGGGCTCCTCACATCAAAAGGACGCCTGAAATAAACAATAAACCAGCAAACACCCAAGCAAGGACTAACAGCAATATGATCCAGTTAGACGGCACAAAAATATGGGATCGGAGCATCGTTGGTGGAAAAGCGAGCTGCATCTGCCTTATTAAATCAGTCGGCTTACAAGCGCCCCCAAGTTTTGTGCTACCAATTGTGGAACGCCCTAGTGACTTTGGCGGCTTGGTAGAATGCCTAGAGTCGCTTCACAAAGGGAATGGGCCGTGGCCTCTTGCGGTGCGGAGTTCCGCCGAGGTCGAAGATTCAACCCAAGAATCAAAAGCGGGGCATTTTGTGACAAAGCTAGGTTCGTTCGACAAGGAATCTTTGCGCTTGGCGATTCAGGCGGTCCGCATGTCCGGACCCAAAATGGCTGTTCTGGTTCAGCCACTTTTAGATGCTGCGTTTGCAGGGGTTGCGTTCTCCTGCGATCCACTTATTTATAGTCGCAATGAATCTTTGGTGGTATGGACCAATGGACTGGCTGAGCGCCTAGTGTCCGGACAGGAAGGAGGCAACAATCTTCGGCTTTCTCGGGATGGTGATGTGAGAGACGGGGTCTGGCCCGGCTCGCAGAAAACATTGGCTGGATTGGTGGAAGGACTCCGCTTGCTGGAACAGAAAATGGAGCAACCAGTGGATGTGGAGTGGGTCGTGGATAGAAACGACCAATTATGGTTTGTTCAAGTTCGGCCTGTGGTTTTGCCAACCACCGACCGAATACCACTTGATGGAGAAGTAAACTTCACGCGTTTACCAGGCGTTGTTCTGGCGCATTCAAAGATTCGTCTTAGGCGCCACGCAGTTAATTGCGGCGTGCTGATGGCTCCCGCAGCAATTCAAGTGGAAGCGAGAACACAATCTAGGTTTAATGAAAATCACCCGCCTGAGTTCAAAAATGCAGCCGGCGTGAGCATTGTTCTTCTTCATCCAGAGCGCATTGATTGCAAAATCATCCGTGAATTTGCACCATTTCAGAACGTGAACATCGAGATATTTACCCGTGGATGCCGACGTTATGCTGTCAGGCGTTATCCAAAAGTCTTGGATATGTCGGATGCGAAGCACGAGGTGTTAAAAGCCGGATTATCTGTCTCTTGGGTGTCAATCGTTATCGAGCAGGTTGTGTGGGATGCATATGCAACTGGAATTATGCGAAAGTCCAATGATGGGTTTATCGTCGAGATCGCCTTGGGCCACTTTATCCCAAAAGGTGTTGTGCCCACATCTACGATCATTCTTTCGCCAAATCGAAAGGTATTAAGCGAGATTTGGCGTAAACAGCCCACTATTTATCATTTTATCGACGGTCACGTCGTGACCGAGACCCCGCCCAAGCATCAGTTGCACCTCCAAGAATTCGAATTGGCAGGCATTTTAAAGGCCTTAGAACCTGCGTTTGAAGGGTATGAAGACGCGGCGCTTGAGTTCGGCATTCTGAAAGATGGCATCGGATGGAAAGCCTATCTGATTGATGTAGCAGAAGCAGATAAGGGGGCGATTGCACTAGATACGACGCTGATCAATTCTGGCGTGCTTTCGGCAGGAACATGTCGGGGAAGATTGCAAAAAATGGATTGCGGTTCAATTACTACGCTTGATGGCCATTTGAACGACCGCGTCAATCACAACATGGCGGCGACGGAAAATATCATAATAGTAGCTGAGCGCACTTCTGTCGATTTGCTGCCGCTGGTTGGAGCGCCAGGTATCGTAGGCTTCATTTTCGCGGAAGGCTCCGTGTTGGCACATCTTTCAGTTGTCTTGCGGGAAAAGGGAATTCCAGCGGTGGTTTTAGACGATCAAGCGGCTTACTCATCCCTTCCGATAGGTAGCTGCGTTGAACTAAATACCGTAAGTCGGGACCTGGCAAAAAACAAGCGTGTTACGATATAATATGGGCATGAAATCTGTCGTTTGCTCCTATACAAACCCTGATTTAGATGGTGTTGCATGTGCGGTTGCCATAGAGGCACTACACGGGAAGTCTTGGGAGGCAAGAATTATTGGCACGATAGATGCCGAGACGGACCTTGTGCTTCGGACCTTGGGTATAGCAGTCCCACCGCCGATAAACAATTGGGAGGATATCAGCAAGATCTGGCTTGTTGATACCCACCATATCATGCAAATTCCAAAAATCTTGCCAAGGGCGCTTGTGATCAAAGTCACAGATCATCATCCGGGTGGAGATTCTTCGGGTTTTCCGAACGCCGATATCCAGAATGAATCGGTAGGAGCTGCGGCCACTCTTGTTGCGGAGCAATTTGAGCTGCAAAATAAGATGATCCCGCCAGTCATTGCTGTTCTTCTACAGGCGGCAATATTATCAAATACTCTGGAATTGCGTTCACGCTCAACCTCACCAAGAGATGAAATAATGTGCAAGAAGCTGCATTCAGTGCAAGCTATTAGCGCAAAGTTAATAGATGGGATGCGGGAGTGCAGGCGGGGAGTGCTCAGCCTGAGCACAGAGTTGCTTGTTCGCTACGACAAAAAGCAATTTGAAACACGCTTTGGCTTGATCGTGATTGGACAAATCGAGGCGCCGGGGGCATTGGAAATTCTGGCTCGATCCGACCTCATGTTGGCTCTACAGGCATTGGTCACCGAAACAAAGGCTTCGTCCGCAATACTGAATTTAGTTGATACAACAAAATGTAGTAGTGCTGTAATTCTAACTGATCCGAATGTGGCTGCTATTTTGTGTAATAGTCTTGGGGCCGTTTGCGGCAAACAACTTACTATTCATGTCAGCCGCGTTCTACAGAGAAAAAGCGATATTATTCCAGCTTTATTGAATCCTCCGTAGGATTTTGATGCATGTTATTTCCAGCGCCAGTTTCAGCAGCTATCATAAATGTGGATTGGCATAACACTGTCATCATCCCAACCGGTCATCACGAAGGAAAATATATTATTGATCGAAAGGATATATGATCCATTGGTGTCGAGCGGCCCCGACGAAATCCGGCAGAAATGGGGGCGGCCGGAGATCTGGCGATTGCCGCACGGCCACATTGGCATCTGCTCGGAATTGGTGCAGGGCCTGGACAGGCCGTGTCGTGCGCTGGCTAACACCCCGGCTGGATGCGCCCACCGCTTAGGCACGATCAAACAAAGCTGCCGGATAATGCCGAGTGACAAAGATCAAAAAGGGATGATTCCTTGTAGTTTCAAGGAATCATCCCACTGAATTCGGCATAATCAATTACACGGCACAATACCCCGCCTCTCGTAATGATGAACGTCCGGGATTCCCGATGACGATGTGATCAAGCAGCTCGATTTTCAGCAGTTGGCCCGCTCGAATCAAATCGCGTGTCACCTTGATGTCCGCCTCGCTCGGCGTCGAGTCCCCGGAAGGGTGGTTGTGCATGAGCACGATGGCCGCTGCTCCGCCAACCACCGCAACCCGGAACACCTCGCGCGGATGCACCAACACGGTATCCATCGTGCCGATGGTCACAAGCTGATGGCCCTTCACCCGGCGGCGCGTGTTCAGCAGGATGACCGCCAAACATTCGCGTTCCGGGTCGAAATACGGATGCGTCGCGATGTGCATCCGCCAGTAGTCGGCAGCCTGATCCGGCGTCTGGCAAATGAGCATGGACTCCGGCACCGGGCATTCCCGCAGGGCAATCACCTTGAATTCCTTGGGATTGAAGTCAGTCATGGACGGCCTCGCTTTCCGCAAATGTCCGGCCCAGAATGAAATCCGCCGCCTTCTGCGCCTGCGCCGCCGCAGAGACGATGAGCGTCCGGTCGTTCTGGAACTGCTTCAGCCAGCCTTCAAGGTAAGCAGCCGAGTTGTCAATCGTCCGGTCCACGATGCCGGCGTAACCGCACAGAAACGCGCTGCCGAGTTCGGCGATCAATTCCTCTTTGCAGTAGGGATCGGAGCCGAAACCGTTGCGCTCGGCGATGCTGGCGCGTTTCAACCGTTTCTCGTGGCCGGTGGAGTGAATGAGTTCGTGGAAAAGCGTGGCATAATAGCCGGCTTCGCTGTCGAACCGTTCCCGCTCCGGCATTCCGACGCAATCCACGCGCGGGGAATAGAATGCCTGCGCCATGCCGTGCTTCACGGCGGGCGGCTGCGGCATCTTCGCCACAATCTCCGCAGGTTTGGTGACGGGCATCTGAACTTCTTCCGGCGCGTCTTTCAAGCCTTCGCATTGTGCGACATTGAAGACGTGATACAGGCGGAGCAGCGGAGCTTTCTTCGGCTCGTCTGATTTCTCGTCCTCATTCTTCATCTGTTTCCAGAAGACGACGGGACAGGACTTCTCGCCCTTCTTCACGTTGCCGCCAAGCTGGATGGCCTGGCGGAATGTGAGCCAATGGGGCGATTCGTAGCTCATGGCCATGAGCAGGAATACATTGATGCCGCGATACGGCTTTTTGCTGACGAGATTCCGGGGCAGGCCGGTTTTGACCGTCCACGGTTTGTGCCAGGGAACCGTGCCTTGCTCCAGCAAGGACACGATTCGTTCGGTGATGCGCTCATACGAGTGAATATTCATGTGATTTCTCCTATTATTGGTTTGAAAAAGAACCCTGTGAACCCACTGTGAAGCGTATGGCAGCACACGAAATCGCCGTAGACGGGCTGACTTGCCAGATGCGACAAGTGGGAAAAAAGGCGACCCTGATGGATCGCCCTTGTGTTTAGTCATCTTCGGACATCAAAACCGATGTCGCGGAGCGATCTGCCCCGGTGATGAATTTGACGCCATTGGGGGTGTGATATACCCATCTCGTTTTTCGTCCAGTCTTGTTCATCCACGTCACCCCGATCACCCGCCTGATGGCGTTTGATGCCTTCGAGGCTGTCTTGGCTGGTTGCCAATCCACTCGAAAGCCCGGGCGGCGATCAGGCTGACAACCAAAAGGTTGTTGCGGCCGAAGCTTGTGGAATTCTTCCAGGTGTCGCCGTCCTTGTAGGCCCGCTGGAAGGTGACGTTGAACATTTGGCCTTTATCCGTCTCCTGGCGCCAGATGCTGGCGCTGACGGCACCGTGGCGGATTTTGTGGACGGGTTGACTGTTTGATGCACTAACTGGCGTTTGATTTTCCATGTAATACTCCTGTGGTTATTGGTTTGAAAAAGAACCCTGTGAACCCTCGGCCAAGCGTATGGCAGCGCACGAAATTGCCACAGACGGTCTGACTTGCCAGATGCGGCAAGTGAGAAAAAAGGCGACCCGACGGATCGCCCTTGTGTTTTCTCCGATATAACGAGCGTTGCTGGCGGTAAATGAAAAAACCGGTCACACTGGCTGGGTGTGACCGGCTGATATGCCCCTTACTCCGCCTTGTATTTGAGTTGCGACACCAGGCATTCGCCGGGTTCAACGTCATCGCGTGGCCCCAGATACACGGGCTGATACAGGGATAGGCTGTCCCGGTAGGCGTAGAGATAACGCACCTCAACGACCGCGCCGACAGGCGGAATTTGATGGTTGGCCGGGATGGTGACGTTGCCGCACGAAACCAGGCTCCGTCCCTGAAACAAACTCACCTCCACGCTGCGCCGGGCATTCACCTTGGCCACTATCGCCGACACCGTGGCAACGAATTTGAACTTCAACTGCGGCCCGCCCCTGTTGGGTTTGCCCGGGACATGGGGCGCATTGAGCCGTTTGAACACAATGCCCTCCCGGTTCTCCCGCCGCAACCGTTCCCAAAGTTCAGTCTTTTGCCGGGTCTTGAAGGCGGTTTCGACCAGCCGGACATGCTGGAGTTCCGGACCGGATGACAAGAGGAGATCCGCCAGCCGTGCGAACCGCTCCCGATACGGCAACGGGCGCAAGTTGTCGCCGTGGAGTTCAAGCAAGTCGAAGGCGTGGTAATCGTCACCGACGGATTCGCCGTCGGGGATGAAACTGCCGGATAAACAACGAAGCTCGTTGGCCACGGTCTGCGGCAAGCCGACGATCAATCCCTTTTTGTTGATCCCCTCAATCCGTTCGTCCTCTTTGCGGATCAACAGGTGCCGTCCGTCGAATTTTTCCTGCGCACAATAACCATCGTCGCGCAACAGGGCTTCGACCTCGGCTTCCTCGACCGGATTCGGCAGTTGGGGCAGGATGCCCGATGACTGCCTGCCGGCGTGCTCATACGGCGTGCCGTCCGCGCCCTCGGTGTAACCCTTGGCCTTCTTTTCGCCGACAAGCCTGGCGTGGATTTTCCTGGCCGTGTCATAATCCACCGGCGAAGAGGTCTTCGTCCCGGTCGTCAGAGTCGCGCCGCGCCGTCCATAGGCGAAGTTGACGACGAAATGGCCGTCGGCCGGTTCAATCGCGGCCTGATAGACCTTGTCTGACGTGCCGGCCCGATAATATAACGTCACGCGATCTGGTGTTGTGCTGACTGCATTCATGTTGTTCCTTTCTTTTGGTTGTAGTTTGTGAAGAACCCCGTGTTCCCATGATGAAGTCTGGGGCCAGACGGCATTGGAATGGAGACGGCAGGACTTGCCAGATGCGGCAAGTGAGAAAAAGGGCGATCCTGATGGATCGCCCTTGTGCCAGTCACCTCTTCCTGCGGTTCAGGATGGGGAGTTCGGAATGCGGCGAGATGTGGAACAGCTTGGGCGGCTGCTCAAACCGCACTGGCTTGTCGAAGCGGGTTTTGAAGGTCCGCACGCGCTGGTTCATGATGATGACCGCCGAGCATTCGTTGACGCGGATGACGCGGCAGAGCCGTTCGTTGAGCCGGATGACATCCCCGGCCCGCAGCTTGAACGGATACTCCGGCAGCCGCCAGAGGATGCCAAACTCAGACTGGTCCGGGTCGCGGCCGTTCCGCTTCCCGCGGGGCGCTTTGGTTTTCATACGCCGCAATCCTCCATCGCGTCAACGATGGCGTCCTCGTCGTCGCCCAAGAGCTCGACGATGCCGGCCTTGAGCGCGGCCTTGTCGGGATCGGGCCTGGCGTCCTTGGGACACGCCGGGCAGCGCATGACGTTTAGAACCGAGCCGCCGAATTCAAAGCCGACGGCCTTGAACTTCTCGCGGTAGCGATCCAGCAACTTCACGTTCGGCGACAACTGCGTCCATGCCTTCGCCTCGGCGTGGGACAGGTCGGTTTCAAAGATGGCGTCATGCCGCAGGTGATACGCATCCCACGGCTCGCCACAGGTGGTGCAATGAACATCCATGATGAATCTCCTTTCTGTGTGTGGTTGAAAAGAACCCTGTGAACCCGGGGTGAAGCGTATGGCACCGTGCGAATGCGCCAAAGACGGGCTGACTTGACAAATATGGCAAGCATGAAAAAAGGGCGATTCGTATGGATCGCCCTTGTGTTTAGTAGTCTTCAGGCATCAAAACCGATGTCACGGAGCGATCTGCCTCGGTGATGAGCCAGAATTTGACGCCATTGCCGGTGTGATACGCCGACCAAAGGCGCGTGCCTTCGACAAGCGCACGCTCGTTGGCTGCGCGGTCGTCTTCGCTGACATCGCCCCAATCACCGGCCTGATGCCGTCCGATGGCAAGCAGGATGTCCTCTTGTGTCAGTCGGTCGAGCGCGTTCGGCGTGGATACGATCCTGCCAAGCCGAAACTTGGCGATGGACACGGCCGTCGTAGTCATACCGCAACTCCTTCCGCCTCGTAATCGCGGATGTTTTGGAGCGTCTGGTCAATGACCTGACCCGTCAGCGTCCAGCTTCGTTTCCGTGGCAGTTCGACGATCACCGCCCACTTGAAGCGCTGATACATGTCCAGCGCCTGCCGATCGTCGGCCAGATGGTCGGCGAGAATGGCCAGCGCCAGTTGTGCCGGGCCGCTGCCGCAATATCCCCATTCAAACCCCGTCGGACTGTGGTTATACAAATCCAGCCGGGGATTGAGCGGATGGCCGTCCACGGTGACGATGACGGCGTAGCCCTGCCGCCTTCCTTCGTATGTTTTCATGTGATCCTCCTTTCAGGCGAACAATGCCGCCACATCCTCTGCGGACAATTGATCCGGTTGCGCACCGGGCTGGTCAAAGACGTGCATTTTGACGAAACAGAATTTCGCCAGACGAACGGCAATGTCCTCCCGTCCCGCTTCGCCCGCCTCGTCTTCGTCGAGCATGACGATGACCTGGCTATGGCGGTCGGTGTGTTTCTTGATCAACTCCTCCTGCGCGGCTGACATGGTGCTGCCCATCAAGGCAACCACCTTGCGATAGCCGGCCTGGTGGAGCTTCATGCAATCGAAGAATCCTTCAACGATGACAAGCGGCTTGTCTGCCGGTTCCTTGATGGCCCGGTCAATGTTGAACAACTCCTGCGATTTGCGGAAACCCTGGGGCAGTTTGTATTTGGGCGTGTCCTCGGCTGGATTGCCGGGGAAGCGGCCTGCATACGCAACAACATTGCCTTCCGGGTTTTGGATGGGAATGGCAATCCGGTCCGCCATCATGCCTTTGGCGCAGTAGCCCACGCCGAAATCCACGATGGTTTCGAGCGTCAGGCCGCGTTCGGCCAGATATGGATGGCTGCGCTCCAGCTTGTCCAAGCGGAACTTCAATGGCTTGTTGGGTGTCCCATTTTCCTGAACCGGTGCCGGTTTTGCGGCTGGTTTCGGTTTGGGCGCGTCCCCGGCCTTTGGCGCTTCGCCTGTCTCTCCGGCTTCCTCGTGGGAATCCGCCGACATGTCTTCGGGGTCGAGGTTGAACCATTCAATGGCTTTCAACGCCGCCGCGTGGACGCTCACGTCCTCCATCCGAACGATGAAATCGAGGACGTTGCCGCCTTTGCACTTGCTGAAACAATTCCAGACATTCTTGCTTATGCTTATCCTAAACTGCGTCGGGTTGCTGCCCTTGTGGATCGGACACGGGCCGCTCAGGCTGTCGCTGCCGCGCTTGAACTTGTCCAGGATGCCGTAGTGCTCAAGCACCTGCTCCATTGTGATGGCTGCTTTGACGGCCTTGAAGTCAACGAACGATGATTTTGGCATAATTACTCCTGTGGTTATTTGGTTGTGATGAACTGTTGCGGCTCCAGAATTGAGCTGCATCCAAAGGCAAGCCTAACCGCCCCGAAGAAAACCTAGGAGACGGGACCACTTGCCAATTTTGGCAGGTCCAGAATGCCCGCCGTTTCGCTGGATTTGCCGCGCCGCCAGACCGCAGAGAACGGGTCTTTCTCCAAAACCGTCCGGTCGGCAAACAGAAACAGACCATGACCGCGTTTCAATTGGGAACAGGCTTCAAGAAGC